>Ga0098069_100138_pt1 | contig 42641 bp, 37 predicted proteins | sample 27_taG_FD_92584 | JGI IMG/M metagenome (GOLD analysis project Ga0098069, IMG submission 92584) | Marine viral communities from Cariaco Basin, Caribbean Sea - 27_WHOI_OMZ | ecosystem: Environmental > Aquatic > Marine > Oceanic | place: Caribbean Sea: Cariaco Basin | collected 2014-11-09
CGGAATGGCTTTTAGAGTACCAACTACCGATGTTTCTGTAGTAGACCTTACGGTTAAGACAGAAAAGTCTGTGAGTTATGATGATGTAAAAGCTGCATTCAAAAAAGCTTCTGAAGGATCTTATAAAGGAGTGATTTCTTATACAGATGATGCAGTGGTTTCTCAGGATTTCGTATCAGATGCACATACTTGTAACTTTGATGCCGATGCCGGAATTGCACTTAACGATAACTTTTTCAAATTAATTGCGTGGTATGATAACGAATATGGTTATTCTGCTAAGCTTTTAGAATTGGCAGCACACGTTAATACAATTTAATATTTTATTTTAGAGCCTGAAGAAAGCTACGCTTAGGTTATTTTTAATCTTTTAGCGCTTTCCTCAGGCTTTTTAATTTAAACCATATTCACACACATGATATTAATAGCGGACGGTGGCTCAACAAAATGTGACTGGATCTTACTTAGTGCAACAGGGGAAGAATTATTAAGAACCCGCACTAAAGGATTGAATCCAGCAGTATTTCCAGAAGTAGTACTGGAGCAACGCGTTGAAGAGAATGCCGATTTAAGAGAGATAAAAGATAAGGTAGAACGAGTGCATTTTTATGGTGCCGGTTGTGGTACCGAAACTCCAAAAAAACTACTGGAAGGGATTTTTACTAATTTCTTTACCAATGTAGAGGAAGTCATTATTTTGGAAGATATGGTTGCCGCTGTTTATGCTGCTACCACAGAACCAGGAATCGTTTGTATTCTTGGCACCGGTTCCAACAGCTGTTATTTTGATGGTAAAGAGATCCATCAGGCAGTTAATTCCTTAGGATATATCCTAATGGATGAAGCCAGCGGAAATTACTTCGGAAAAAGACTAATAAGAGATTATTACTACAAACGAATGCCTCCGGAGCTTTCCGAAGAATTTGGTAAAATATATAATATGGAGTCTGATGAGATAAAGAAAAATCTTTATCGAAAAGAGAATCCAAATACTTACCTCGCTTCTTTTGCCGAATTTATTTTTTCTAACGAACGTAATGGTTATTTCTACAAATTAGTACACGAGGGAATTACCGATTTTATGCATTCTCGTGTAATGTGCTATAAACAAGCACAAAATACACCGGTGCATTTTATAGGAACCATCGCTTATTTTAGTGAAGATATTATTCGAGCTGTAGCACAACCTTACGGGATAGAAATTGGAAATATTGTGCGTAGACCAATTGATGCCCTTATAGAATACTATAGAAAAGAAGTGCTTATCGATAATTAATTATCTTTTTTCATAAATTTTAGTACATTTAAGAAATTCAAGGCTTAAATGTTAACAAAAGTTTATGGAAGTGCCGTATTTGGGGTAGAGGCTACTACAATTACTATAGAGGTAAATGTAGCAACCGGCATAGGTTACCATCTGGTAGGTCTGCCCGATAACGCGGTGAGGGAAAGCAGTTTTAGAATTGCAGCTGCCCTTCAGAATAACGCTTATAAATTTCCGGGTAAAAAGATTATCGTCAATATGGCGCCGGCCGATCTTAGAAAAGAAGGTTCGGCTTACGATCTTAGTTTAAGTCTCGGGATTCTGGCCGCTTCAGGCCAAATTAAAGCAGAAAATATATCAGAATATCTTATTATGGGTGAGCTTTCGCTAGACGGAAGCTTGCAACCCATAAAGGGCGCCCTGCCCATTGCTATAAAAGCCAAGGAGGAAGGTTTTAAAGGATTTATCCTTCCGAAGCAAAACGCTAAAGAAGCCGCTATTGTAAGCGGAATTGAAGTTTACGGCGTTGAAAACATTACCGAAGTAATCAACTTTTTTGATAAAGATGAAACTTTAGAGCCAACCGTTATCAATACCCGAGAAGAATTCTACAAAAACCTGGATCACCCTGAACATGATTTTGCCGATGTTAAAGGCCAGGAATCTATAAAACGCTGTATGGAAATTGCAGCAGCTGGCGGTCATAATATTATTCTTATTGGTCCGCCGGGAGCCGGTAAAACAATGCTTGCCAAACGCTTACCCAGTATTTTACCACCAATGACTTTACACGAGGCTCTGGAGACAACCAAAATACACAGTGTAGTTGGTCGTGTTAAAGAACACGTGGGTTTAATGTCTCAAAGACCCTTTCGGAGTCCGCATCACACAATTTCAGATGTCGCGCTTGTCGGCGGTGGGGCTTATCCGCAACCGGGAGAGATTTCTCTTTCACATAACGGGGTTTTATTTCTCGATGAACTTCCGGAATTTAAACGTGGTGTTTTAGAAGTAATGCGTCAACCTTTAGAAGATCGGGAAGTTACAATTTCCAGAGCTAAATTTACGGTAACCTATCCGTCGAGTTTTATGCTGGTGGCGAGTATGAATCCCAGCCCAAGCGGGTATTTTAATGATCCCGATGCGCCTGCAACTTCTTCCCCGGCAGAAATGCAACGCTATTTAAGTAAGATTAGCGGCCCTTTATTAGATAGGATAGATATCCATATTGAAGTCACTCCAGTGCCATTTGAAAAATTGAGCGAAGAGCGCCGAGGAGAAAGTAGCGTTGAAATTAGGAAAAGAGTTACACGAGCACGCCAATTTCAAACCGAACGCTTTAAAGAGTCTGATTCAGTGCATTATAATGCACAAATGAGTGTACGGCAGATTCGTAAATTTTGTGTGCTGGATGAGGCTTCAAAAGCCTTGCTTAAAACCGCGATGGAACGTTTAAATCTTTCTGCCAGAGCTTACGATCGAATCCTGAAAGTCGCCAGAACTATCGCTGATTTAGAAAATTCAGAAAATATTAAAGGGAATCATATTAGCGAAGCTATTCAATACCGAAGCCTGGATCGAGATGGCTGGTTGGGGTAGTTTTCCTCTATTTTAAGGTAATTTTGATATTTTTGAAAACCTAAGAGGTTTAAATATGTCAACTTTTAAATTTATATTTACTCAGTAATCGAGTTTAAATGCTCCAGGCCTTGCCTCGAAATCAAATTATTTTCATCAATATAAATGCTTCGCGAGTTTGCTACGAAGTTGTTTATTCACTTTGGAAATAATAGAATTAAATAGATCATAAATCTAATTTGTTTTCGGGCTGAGTTTAATAAGACCAAACTATGATAAAAAGAAGTTTATCCTTACTAATGTTAGTTTTAATAATTGCTTGTAAGGGCGATCCTGAAGTTAAAGAAGCTTCAGAAATAGAAAGCGACAGTATTAAAGAGAAAAGTATATTAAGCGGGGATTTGCTTGGGGAAGATCGGGTAGAATTTACTGTTAAAGAAGCGAATAACCTGGCTGAGCTTCCGCTAAACTGTATTAATACTCAATATCCTAACAAACTTGGTCAAACGCTGGAAAACAAAGAGGCTATAGGTGAGCCTCAAGAATTACACCCTGCATTTTATGGCTGTTTTGATTGGCACTCTTCGGTACACGCACATTGGTCTATGGTTAGTTTATTAAAACAATTTCCTGATCTTAAAAAAGCTGAAACTATTAGAGAAAAATTAAAGGAATCTCTTTCTGCGGAAAATATTCAGGGTGAGATCGATTACTTTAAAAGGGAACAAAGCGATTCTTTTGAACGTACTTATGGTTGGGCCTGGTTGCTGAAACTGGCTGAAGAAATTGAAACCTGGAATGATCCCCTGGCCGATGAACTTGGTAAGAATTTAGCCCCTTTAACCAATCTTATCGTTAAGAAATATATAGAGTTCCTACCAAAATTAAATTACCCAATTAGAGTTGGAGAACACAGTAATACAGCTTTCGGACTTAGTTTCGCTTACGATTATGCAAATGCTGTGGAGCATACTGAATTAAAAGAGCTCATTTCAGAGAGAGCAAAAGATTTCTATTTAAGTGATAATAACTGCCCATTAACTTGGGAACCTGGCGGATTCGATTTCCTATCACCTTGTTTAGAGGAGGTAAGTATTATGAGCCGTGTTTTGCCAAAGAACGCCTTCGAAATGTGGTTGGAAGACTTTCTTCCTCAGCTGAAATCTGAAGATTTTGATGTGGAAGTAGGAGAGGTGTCAGATAGAACTGATGGAAAACTGGTGCATCTCGACGGACTTAACTTTAGTCGTGCCTGGGTTTTCTACGGACTTATAAATCAATATCCGGAGAAATTCTCACATTTAAAGGAAATTGCCGATAGGCACGTGGCTCACTCTTTTCCTAATTTGGTAGGAGATAGTTACGAAGGAGGCCATTGGTTAGGCACATTTGCTATTTACGCTTTGCAGGAATCTAAAGATATGTAGTGCGAAATTTCTTGAAAAACCTTGGGCCGGGAATCCTGGTCTCGGCGGCATTTATTGGGCCGGGAACGGTTACGGTTTGTACGCTGGCCGGGGTTGAATTTGGTTACAGCCTGCTCTGGGCTCTATTGCTATCTATATTTTCATGTATAATTTTACAGGAAATGGCAGCCAGGCTTGGCGTGGTCTCACAAAAGGGTTTAAGTGATGTTATTCGGGAAGAGATCAAAAAACCGATCTTCAGGGTTTTAGCGATTATCCTTATTTTTTCAGCTATAGTTATTGGAAATGCTGCTTACGAAGCTGGTAATATTACCGGCGCTGTTCTTGGAGCCGAAGCTATCTTCGGAATTCAAAATCTGCAAATTGGCGATTTTAAGCTTAATTTATGGAGTATTTTTATTGGAGCAGTCGCGTTTATACTTTTATTCACCGGAAGCTACAAAACCCTCGAAAAGATCTTTATTGGCCTTGTATTGTTAATGAGTATAAGCTTTGTGCTTACTGCTATTCTAACCAAACCTGATATTTTAGAAATTTTAAGCGGACTTATTCCAACAGGCAATGCTGCCGGATTGCTTACAGTGATGGCTATTGTAGGTACTACTGTAGTTCCTTACAACCTGTTTTTACACGCTTCTCTCGTTAGTGAAAAATGGAAAGAATCTTCTTATTTGCCAATCGCCCGTAAAGAACTCATAGTTTCTATAATCCTTGGTGGTACGGTTTCAATGGCAATTCTCATTAGTGCTGCTTCTTCCGGCTTAACTAATGTGAATTCTGCAGCTGATATGGCCGTAAGTCTGGAACCGCTTTTTGGGAAATTTGCTACTTGGTTTATGTCTTTAGGACTTTTAGCTGCAGGGATCACTTCTTCTATTACCGCTCCTTTAGCCGCCGCTTATGTAGTAAAAGGCTGCTTTGGCTGGAAAGGAGGGATGAAGTCAGCTAAATTTAAAACTGTATGGGCTGTGGTTCTTATTTTGGGTGTGTTCTTCTCTTCCCTGCAAATTAATCCTATTGAGATTATACGTTTCGCTCAAATTGCCAATGGAATTCTATTGCCCGTAATTGCCATTTTCTTATTTTGGGTAGTCAATAAAACCTCGGTTTTGGGGAAGCACCGCAATTCTAAGCTTCAAAATGTATTGGGAATACTTGTTATTGCGCTTTCCGTATTTTTAGGGATTAAAGCGATTCTAAGCGTTTTACAAAGTTTTTAATACATCTATTTTATTTTCCTGCAAGGTTTCTAAAACCTTGTAGGTATAAAGTTCCTGATATTGTATAGAAGTTTAATTAGTAGAAAGTTGCATAACTTAAAATAAAAAGATGAAAGAAATCCATATAAACTGCGATTTAGGTGAAGGCGGCGACTTTGACGCAGATCTAATGCCGCATATTTCTGCTTGCAATATTGCTTGCGGAGGTCACGCCGGAAACCTGGAAACCATGCAGCAAACTATTAAACTTGCCGTAGAGCATGAAGTAGAAATAGGAGCGCATCCTTCTTATCCCGATAAGAGGAATTTTGGAAGAAAAACAATGAAGATTTCTGCGGAAGAACTACAGCGTTCTATTGTTGCGCAAATTTTAAGTTTAAAGCAATTGGCCGAAGCAGAAGGGGTAAAACTCACCCATGTGAAACCTCATGGGGCACTTTACAATGAAGCTGCAAAAGACGAAAAAACAGCTCAAATTATCATAGATTCTTTACTGGAATTTGATCAAAATTTGGCGCTTTTTTGTCCATTAAATTCTGTGATTTCTAAGCTTGCAAAAGGGAAAATTCCGATCGTTTTTGAAGCCTTTGCAGACCGAAATTATAACCCCGATTATAGCCTGGTTTCGCGTTCAAAATCTAATGCCCTGATAAGCGAAAAAGAAGCCGTTTTTAAACATCTATTTTCTATGTTTTCTGAAGGTAAAATTACCTGTGAAAACGGGGCTAAAATTAGTTGCAATGCTACTACTTTTTGTCTGCATAGCGACACACCAAATTCAGTTGAAATCATAAGCTTTTTACAGCAGAAATTTACGGAGCATAATATTAAAATTAAGAATGCAAAATGAATGATTTTCCTAAAATAACACCGATGGGAGAGCGGGGAATTCTTATAGAATTTGAGCCTGAAATTAGTGAAAAGCTTCTCGAAAAGCTCCTTTTTTACAAAGATAAATTAGAAGAATTTTATGATGAAGTAAATGTTGAGGTAGTCAATACATATAACTCGTTATTAATTAGTTATATGTTTAGTATAGAAAACGTCTATAATGAGGTTTTAGCTATTAAAGAGCTGTTTGGAGAGGCTAAGATAGGAAAAATAAATAACCAACAAATTTTCTATTTACCGGTTTGTTATGAGAAAGAATTCGGTTGGGATCTGGAATACATTTCCAAAGAAAAGAACCTCTCAAAAAAGGAGGTTGTTGAGCTGCATACCAAACCATTTTATACCGTATTTTTCACAGGGTTTTTACCCGGATTTTTATACCTGGGAGGGCTTGATGAAAAGCTGCAAATTTCGCGTAAAGATCAACCCAGAATGAAGATCGAAAAAGGGGCTGTTGGAATAGGCGAAAACCAAACCGGAATTTACCCGAAATCAAGTCCCGGCGGATGGCAAATTTTAGGCAACTGTCCGGTTCAATTTTTTGATAAAAATAACGATCCACCCTGTGAGATTTCGGCGGGTGATAAAGTGAAATTTTATTCGGTTTCTAAAGAAGAATTTGAAGAAATTTCGGAGCAAATTTCCAAAGGAACTTTTCAACTAAAAAAAGAAAATTATGAAGGCTGAAATTGAGATTTTACATCCGGGATTATTTTCCACTATCCAGGATTTTGGTCGTCGCGGATTTCAAAAATACGGAGTTCCTTTGAGTGGAGTGATGGATAGGATCGCTTTAAAAACCGCTAACCTTATTTTGCAAAATCAAGCTGATGCCGCAGTAATGGAAATTACCCAAATGGGTCCAAAACTTAAATTTTCGGCAGCGACAAAAATCGCCATTAGCGGAGCTTATCTTTCTCCAAAACTAAACGAGGCTGGAATTGACAATAATGAAGTGGTGAAAATTCACGAAGGTGATATTTTATCTTTTGGAAGACCGGAATATGGAATGCGTTCCTATTTAGCAATCCTCGACGGATTTAAAACCGAAAAGGTCTTGGGAAGCCGTAGTTGGTACGAAGATATTACCAGACACGAAAAGCTCGAGAAAGGGATGAAACTCCAATATGAAGGTTCTGAGGAGCAAAAATATGAGACTCACGCTGCCATAAAGTTTGATGAAGAATATCTGAATTCTGAAGAAATAGAAGTTTTTCCCGGCCCTGAATTTGAAAAATTGCCTGAAACTTTAAAAAGTCATTTAAGACAAAGTAAGTTCAGTATTGATAAAAATAATAATAGAATGGCTATCCAGCTGAGCGAGATCTTGGAAAACGAAATGCAGCCAATTATTACGGGACCTGTACTTCCCGGAACCGTTCAGCTCACTCCCGGCGGAAAATTAATAGTTCTTATGCGCGATTGTCAAACTACGGGTGGATATCCAAGGGTTTTGCAATTAAGTGAAAAAGGAATTAATATGATGGCACAGAAAAAGGCAGGGGATAAGATTAGGTTTAAAAGCCCCCCGACCCCCAAAGGGGGAGAAGCATTATCCTGAAAAAGTTGTGTTATATTTTTCTTTATACTTACGTCATGCTGTCCCGATGCTTCGGGATTGTTTCAGGTTCTAATACGATAAACCTTCGAATAAAGTTCGTAGTAGGTTCTGAATGAAGTTCAGGTTGAAGAATTATTTTAAGCAAAGAGGGTGATAAGTTCCCCCTATGGGGGTTAGCGGGCTTTAAAATCGGGATTAGTTCGCTCTAAGATATTCATTACGGCCAAAGGCCTTATGAATATCTTAGAGCGAACTAAAATAAAAAAGTGCCGCCTTGGTTACGAGAAGCTTGATTACCCTACCAATCAAACTCCTCACCGTTGACGACACTTTTTTGCCCCAAAACACTTTAGCTAACTAAAATGACTATGTCAAATGTAGAAGATAAGTACGCTTGTCACAAGGGGAAAAATCCCCTTTCTAATGAGATCGCATTTTTAAAAGCTGTAGATGTATTAAAATGCTGATCAAATTATCCCGACTTCAGTCGGGATCTCCATTAATGTCATAGCGAATTCCCCGTTACTTCGAGTGTCCCGACGCTAGTCGGAAAGTATCGAGAAGTGATAAATTAGAACCTCGAAGAGTTCTCGGTACAGCCTTATTTTCGCTCTCGCTTAAATAAAGTTACTCGAACTGACAGAGACCGAGAACTGACCACCGAAAATTCATCCAGAACAGATTGCCACGTTGGCTAGCGCCTCCTCGCAATGACGCTACTTTTTTTCCGTCATCGCGACTGAGGAACGAGCGTGGCGATCTTTTGTTTGTAATTCCCCCGTCACTTCGAGTGTTCCGACGCGAGTCGGAAAGTATCGAGAAGTGCCTGGTTTAATATTGCCACGTAGGCTATAAAATGGTTCTCGATACAGCCTTATTTGCGCTCTCGCTTAAATAAAGCCACTCGAACTGACAGAGACCGAGAAGTGGCAACCGAGAACTCAAAACTCACAACCGAGAACAGCGAAGAATACTCTTGCATTCGTGGCGAAAAACAAACTTAAACTCCGAACAATAAAGACCAGACTGCCAATACCAAACCCTTAGCCGGAATAACCAAAAACAGAAAACTCACAACCGACAACCAACAACCGATAACTGACAACCAAAGATTTGCCAAAATGAAAAATTCTCCTAAATTTACCTTAACAAAAAATTAAGTTTTTAACCAACCAACTTAAAATGAAAAAACCAAAAAAATGCATTAGCGTTGAAGAAGCGCGCAAGGAACAGGACGAATGGGTTAAAACCCGCGGGAAAGATATTAGGGAAGCCGAGGGTTATGAAGATACCCGAGAATTCTGGTATAGCCTGGATGAATTGCAGGAATACCTGGATTATGTTCGCGAGAAATCTAAGGAACAGGGCGTAGAAAAACCGGGAATTCGGTTTTATTTAGGGGCTTATCCTAAAACTAAGGAGAAAAAAAGCTATACTACCATGTTTCTGTCCCCCACCAAAGAAGCTTCGGGAGATACCGAAATGGCTGAGGAAGATTCTGATCCTAATAATTATGAAATTGAGCCTTATAATACTATTACCTCAGGCTGGCCTCCAACTAATTATTAATGCAAGATCTTAGATTCCTGGTATTTTTACTTGAAGGACTTGCCGCCATATGCGGTTTGTATTTTTACAAAAAGAACCCGACAATTAAAACAGTTGGGTTTTTTTCATATTTTCTGTTGCTAACTTTTTTTGTCGAAACTATAGGTTGGTTTCCAGCGATAATTTATTGGAATACACCCTTACATTTTCTTAAAGATAGTTTTTGGTATAGGAACTTCTGGCTTTTTAACCCTTACCTGATTATCAGTTTTTTAGTTTATATACTTTATTTTAAATGGAATATTTCAAGTAAAAAAATAAGGTAACTTATTGATAAAGCTTTGCTCTTATATGTGATAATCTGTATTGCCAATTTAATATTTTCAGATGTATTTCTTCAAAGTAATTCAGTTGTGACTTACGTATTTGGAAGTTTTTTTCTTTTAGGGGTAATCTTCTATTATTATTATGAAATTTTATTAAGTTCTAAAATTCTAAATATCAAAAAGGAAATTAGTTTTTATATTTCCTTTGCAGCGCTTTTATATTTTCTAACTACCACTCCTATTTTTATTTATTTTAAATATTTTAATGATAAAAGTCCGGAATTTGTGGAGCTCAGCAGTTTGATTATGATTGCAATGAATATTTTTATGTATAGTTCCTATAGTATTGCCTTTTTATGGTTGGCCAATAAGAAAAAACCATCACCTAAGAATATTGATAATGCTTTCTAAAGAAGAATTTTTACTTATCATCTATTTTGTGGTAGTTATCCTGTTGCTAACGGCTTTTGTGATCGTTTTTTTTGTGGTGTACCAAAGGCGTAAAAATAAAATGCTGCAAGAACAATTTGAGGCTAAACAGCGTTTTGAGCGGGAGATTTCCCAATCGCGTTTAGAAATGCAGGAACAAACCTTAAAAAATGTAGGCTGGGAATTGCACGATAATATTGGTCAGTTACTTTCCGTTGCTAATATGCAGTTGAATATTTTTTCAAGAAACCTACCTGAAGTGGAAAAAAACTCAGCATTAGAAATTAAAGAAACCGTGGCGAATTCACTTCAGGAAGTGCGTTCGCTCTCAAAGTCCTTAAACAACCAGGTAATTGGTTACGCCGGTTTGGTGGTTTCGGTAGAAAATGAACTGGAAAGGTTTCAGCGTATGGGCGTTATAGAAACCCAACTGGAAATTACCGGTGAAAAACAGGAAATTCCGCAGCAGCACAGTATAGTTTTATTCAGGATACTTCAGGAATTCTTTTCTAATGTGATCAAACACGCGAAAGCTTCAACATTAAGTGTTCATATTGCTTTTACTTCCGAAGAAATCATTATTTCCGCAAAAGATAACGGCCAGGGATTTGATATGGAAGCGGTAAAGAAGAATTCAGGATTATTCAATATGGAAAGCAGGGCAGCGCTGATACAGGCAAAGTTTGAGCTGGAAACTTCTATAGACGTAGGAACTTCATTATCTTTACGTTATTCTTTAATGGGGCAACAAGATGAGTAATACCGTAGCAATTGTAGACGATCACACTTTATTTTCACAATCTTTAAAAAACCTGGTGAATTCTTTTGAGAATTACGAGGTTAATGGCGTGCATAAAAACGGGCAGGAACTGGTGACGCATTTTAAAGCTAACCAGCCTAAACCCGACTTGGTGTTGTTGGATATTAGAATGCCAATAATGGATGGCCCTGAAACGATGGCCTGGCTCAAAGAGAATTTTCCTGACCAAAAAGTTTTGGCGCTTACTATGGAAGACGATGAGGAAACCGTGACTTTTATGGTGAAATTGGGTTGTCGCGGGTATTTGCTCAAAGATATAGATCCAGATGAGTTTAAGTTTGCCATGGATGAGGTGATAAAGGAAGGCTTTTTCTATAGCGATGCGGTTTCTGAAGCCATTAAAAATAAGGATAAAGAAAATAAACTTGTAAACCTTACGAAACGTGAACTGGAATTTCTTAGCCTGGCCTGTTCTGAAATGACCTATAAAGAAGTGGCAAACGAAATGAACCTTAGCCCAAAAACTATAGACGGTTACCGAGAGAGTTTGTTTCAGAAACTAAACGTAAGAAGCCGAACCGGTTTGGTGTTGTATGCGATTAAGCATCGGATTTTGTTGTTGTAAGGCCCCCAGCCTTTCGAAGTAAATTCGTAAAAACTTTATTATAGTACTACGTCAAGCTGTCCCGACGCTTCGGGATTGTTTCAGACTTTATCCAGAATTTTCTTCGGGAATCTTGGTTATAGAAACAACCTGGACCTCCGAATAAATTCTGGAGCTGATTATGAAATAAGCAGTTTGACGCAAGTAAAAATCGGTTTATTAATTCAACTATTTTCTTCTCCTTTTTCGCAGAATATGTGGACAAAACCCCTAGATTCAGGATGAGCGATTATTTCAATCGGTTATCCGCGGGGTTTTGGTCACGGTTTTTGGCCTTTCGCCAAAAAATTCCTTGAAAAAGGCGTCTTTTTCTTTGCTTCGTTTCTTTTGGACGAGCAAAAGAAATGAAGGGCAGGTCAAATCAAACATTTGCGTAACTAAAAGTTTAAAAAATAAAAGCTATTCTAGCTGCAGTTAAATTTCATTAAATTCTTCTTTGAATATTAGGGACTTTCAAACCAACATTTTCTACAGTATCTTCGCAATCTCAAAAAAATAATGTCGTGAACGAAACTCCAAAAATTGAACTTCGAAATTTAAAGCTAAAGGATTATCAGGAACTTAAGGTTTCAATGATAAAGAGTTACCAGAAAATGCCAGAGGATTACTGGAGTAAAGATGAAATTAGGAATCTGGTCAATAAATTTCCCGAAGGGCAGTTCTGCATTATTATAGATAATAAAATTGCGGGTTGTGCGCTTTCCATTATCATCGATTCTAAAAAGTTTGATGAAGATCATACTTATGATGAAATAATTGGGGGTGAAAATTTTTCTACACACACTAAGAATGGAGATGTTTTATACGGAATAGATGTTTTTATTCATCCAGATTATCGCGGAATGCGACTGGGAAGGCGTTTATATGAAGCCCGAAAAGAGGTTTGCGAGCAGCTTAATCTAAAATCTATTGTGTTTGGTGGGCGTATTCCCAATTACGCGACATATTCTAAAGAACTCACTCCTAAAAAATATATTGAAAAAGTAAAACTTCAGGAAATTCACGATCCTGTGTTGTCTTTTCAACTTTCTAACGATTTTCACGTAAAAAAAGTAATTAAAGGCTATTTGCCCGGCGATGCTGAAAGTAAGGAATACGCGGTGTTAATGGAGTGGAATAATATTTACTACACCAAAACCACCAAATTGATAGATACGCCCAAAACCGTGGTTCGTCTTGGTTTGGTGCAATGGCAAATGCGACTTTTTAAAGATTATGATGCGCTGGTTTCACAAATTGAGTTTTTTGTAGATGCGGTAAGTGATTACCAGAGTGATTTTATCCTTTTTCCTGAATTGTTCAACGCGCCACTTATGGCCGAATTTAATGAGTTAACTGAACCTGAAGCTATCCGCGGACTTTCTACCTATACCGAACGTTTATTGGAAACCTTCCAACAGTTCGCAGTGAATTACAATATTAATATTATCACCGGAAGTATGCCTATGGTTATCGGTGAACATATGTATAATGTGGGCTTTTTATGCCGAAGGGATGGTAGCTACGAGCGTTATGAAAAATTACATATCACTCCGGCTGAAGAATCGGCCTGGGGAATGAAGGGCGGTAGCAAACTCGAAACCTTTGATACCGACTGCGGAAAAATAGGAGTGCTTGTTTGTTATGATGTAGAATTCCCTGAAGTAAGCCGAATTCTAGCCGAAGAAGGAATGAATATTTTGTTTGTTCCGTTTATGACCGATACGCAAAATGGATATTCTCGCGTAAAAATATGCGCACAGGCCAGGGCGGTAGAAAATGAATGTTATGTGGCCATTGCAGGATCTGTAGGGAATTTACCTAAAGTGAATAATATGGATATCCAGTATGCTCAAAGCGCGGTGTTAACGCCATCAGACTTCGCATTTCCCGTAAACGGAATAAAAGCCGAAGCTACTCCTAATACGGAGAGTACCTTATTGGTTGATGTTGATTTAGACCTCTTAAAAGAACTTCACGCCTTTGGAAGTGTGAGAAATATGAAAGACCGCAGGAAGGATTTATATTCTTTAAAAAAGAAAAAGTAGGTTTCAGTAAGCAGTTCTCAGTTCTGAGTTATCAGTTTTCAATGGAAGTATTTGGCACTTACAACACCTCGTTCTTGGTCATTGTGAGGCCAGAGGCCGTGGCAATCTTTTCTAAAATGTGCAATATTTCAAGAATCCTGTATAATTATCAAATTATTAGAAACTCAGCTTAAAACACTCAAAAAATAAAAATTAACTCAAGAAATTAAGAATTTTTCAAATGCCCGAAATATCACCAATTTCGGGCTTTTTCTTGCTATAAATTTTCTTCTTCAAAATGCCTTTTCAGGTATCGTAATCAAAACACATTTAAAATACTGTAAAACAGTGTTTTAAGTTGATTGTTTTTGTTCCGAAAGTAGTGCTTTCTATACTGCAAATTACCTGTTGAATTCTTATCGGCTTACTTTTAATCTTTAAATCACACGAAGAAGAATAAGTAATGCACAATAAATTCAGTAAAGTTTTAACACAAAGCGATTCGCAACCGGCATCACAGGCAATGTTGCACGCTATAGGTCTAACCAAAGAAGATTTTAAAAAACCATTTGTGGGTATTGCCAGTACCGGTTACGAAGGCAATCCGTGTAATATGCACCTTAACGATTTGGCAAAATTGGTTAAGAAAGGCGCAAATGAAAATGAACTTGTAGGTTTAATTTTTAATACCATTGGCGTAAGCGACGGGATTTCTATGGGAACCCCGGGAATGCGTTATTCGCTGCCATCCCGTGATATTATTGCCGATTCTATGGAAACGGTAATTCACGCGATGTCTTATGATGCGTTAATCACCGTAGTAGGATGCGATAAAAATATGCCCGGTGCGCTTATGGCAATGCTGCGAATTAACCGTCCTGCGATTTTAGTGTATGGAGGCACAATTGCTTCCGGATGTCATAAGGGTAAAAAACTGGATGTGGTTTCGGCTTTTGAAGCCTGGGGCGCAAAAACTGCTGGAGATATAGACAAAGAGGAATACGATAGTATTATTGAAAAAGCCTGCCCTGGTGCAGGTGCCTGCGGCGGAATGTACACCGCGAACACTATGGCTTCTGCAATTGAAGCTTTGGGGATGGCGTTGCCTTATAATTCTTCAAACCCTGCGGTAGGTGAGGAAAAGAAAACTGAAAGTGAGGAAGCCGGAAAAGCAGTTCGTTTGCTAATTGAAAAAGATATAAAGCCTCGTGATATTGTGAATCGTAAATCGCTAGAAAATGCGATTCGATTACTTACGGTTCTCGGTGGTTCTACCAACGCCGTATTGCACTTTTTGGCCATAGCGAAATCGGCTGAGGTTGATTTTAGCTTAACTGATTTTGAAAAAATATGTGACAGTACGCCTTTTTTAGCAGATCTAAAACCAAGCGGAAAATATGCGATGGAAGATGTACATAGAATAGGCGGAATTCCAGCGGTTCTAAAATATATGCTGAAAAACGATATGCTGCACGGCGATTGTTTGACTGTAACCGGAAAGACCTTGGCCGAGAATCTGGCAGATGTTCCCGATATGGAAGAAGGCCAGGATGTATTTAGGCCTTTAGATAACCCGATCAAGAAAACAGGTCATATTAGAATTCTTTACGGAAATCTAGCTGAAGGCGGATCGGTAGCGAAAATAACCGGGAAGGAAGGTTTAGAATTCACCGGAACAGCTAAAGTTTTTAATAGCGAATATGATGCAAATGACGGGATTTCAGAAGGAAAAGTAAAAAAGGGTGACGTCGTCGTCATTCGGTATGAAGGGCCAAAAGGCGGTCCCGGAATGCCGGAAATGTTGAAACCTACTTCAGCAATAATGGGAGCAAAACTCGGTAAAGATGTGGCTTTAATTACTGACGGGAGGTTTTCTGGAGGAACACACGGGTTTGTCGTCGGGCATATTACCCCTGAAGCCCAGGAAGGTGGTTTGCTGGCATTTCTAAAAGATGGTGACCAAATTACCATAAACGCTGAAACCAATAAAATTGAAGTTGCGCTTTCAGCAGAAGAAATAAGGAAAAGAAAAGAAAACTGGAAAGCCCCCGCTTTAAAATTTAATAAGGGTGTGCTTTACAAATATGCAAGAACGGTTTCTTCGGCCTCACAAGGTTGTATTACCGACGAATTTTAATAAGGTGAATTATGGAAGTTAAAACAGCTAGTTTCGAAAAAACGGCTTCCCCTAAAGCAACCACGGTTTCAGGAGCTGAAGCAGTGATAAAATGTTTGCTGGAGGAAGGAGTGGATACGCTTTACGGCTATCCCGGCGGAGCAATTATGCCCGTTTATGATGAATTGTATAAATATCAGAAACAAATTCACCACGTCCTCACCCGTCACGAACAGGGTGCAACCCACGCCGCACAGGGTTATGCTAGAGTTAGTGGAAAAGTAGGGGTAGCGATGGCAACATCGGGTCCCGGAGCCACGAATTTGGTAACAGGAATTGCCGATGCACAAATAGATTCTACGCCAATGGTGTGTATCACCGGGCAGGTAGGTTCGCATTTACTGGGAAGTGATGCTTTTCAGGAAACCGATATTATTGGTATTTCAACGCCTATTACTAAATGGAATTACCAAATTACCAGGGCTGAAGAAATTCCGGAAATCTTAGCGAAAGCTTTTTTTATTGCACGCTCCGGTAGACCGGGACCGGTTTTAATAGATATTACCAAAGATGCACAATTCGCTTCATTGGAATTCAATTATAAAAAATGCTCTGGCATTAGGAGTTATAAGCCTACCCCAAAAGTTGACTTAAACCAGGTAGAAAAGGCGGCCGAAGCGATCAACAATGCTAAAAAACCTATGATTGTTTTTGGGCAGGGAGTAATTTTAGGTGGTGCCGAAGAGCTTTTTAAACAGGTTGTAGAAAAATCGGGCGTACCAGCTGCGTGGACTATTTTAGGACTTTCAGCAATGCCTACCGATCATCCTTTAAATGTAGGAATGGTAGGAATGCATGGCAATTACGGTCCTAATGTCTTAACCAATGAATGCGATGTATTAATTGCGATTGGGATGCGTTTTGACGACCGGGTAACCGGAAATTTGGAGAAATATGCCAAACAGGCTAAAGTGATCCATTTTGAAATAGATCCGGCTGAAATTAATAAAAACGTTTATGCCGATATTCCGGTTCTTGGAAATGTAAAAGAAACGCTTCAAGTTTTATTAGAACTTTTAAAACCAAATAAGCACGAAGCCTGGCATCAAAAATTTAAAGATCATCATCAAATAGAGTTTGATAAGATCATTAAGAATGATTTGAATGCTGAGCGCGGTAAAATTGGAATGGCTGAAGTTATTGACGAGATCAATAAATGTTCTAAAGGAAACGCTGTAATTGTTTCAGATGTTGGTCAGCATCAAATGGTGGCCTGTCGTTATTCAAAATTCAATCAAACCAGAAGTAATGTCACCTCCGGTGGACTTGGAACTATGGGATTTGCACTTCCGGCGGCTATTGGTGCTAAAATGGGTGCACCAGAGCGCGATGTGGTTGCAGTAATTGGCGATGGCGGTTACCAAATGACCATACAGGAATTAGGAACTATTTTTCAAACAAAAGTTCCAGTGAAAATTGTGGTTCTAAACAACGATTTCCTCGGAATGGTGAGGCAATGGCAACAATTGTTTTTTGAAAAGCGCTATGCTTCTACAGAAATGATAAATCCAGATTTTATAACCATCGCCAAAGGCTATCATATTAAAGCTAAACAGGTTAGTAAGCGGGAGGATTTAAAAGAAGCGGTTACCGAAATGATGCAATCTAAAGAGGCCTATTTCCTTGAAGTAAAAGTTGAACAGGAAGAAAATGTTTTCCCAATGGTTCCTACTGGGGCTTCAGTTTCTGATATAAGATTAGAGTAATGGAAAAGAAAAATTTCACCGTTTCGGTGTATACCGAAAATAACATAGGCCTTTTAAGCCGTATTGCGGCTATTTTTCAGAAAAGGCATATCAATATAGAGAGTATTACCGCTTCAAGAAGTGAGGTAAACGAAGTAATGCGCTTCACAATTGTGGTGCAGGTTACGGAAGAGCAGGTTAAAAAGATCGCCGGACAAATAGAAAAGCAAATTGAAGTCATTAAAGCTTTTTATCATACCGATGATGAAATGATCTACCAGGAAACTGCACTTTACAAGATAAATTCTTCAGATTTTGTTGAAGATCTTAATATACAGGACTTTATAAAAGAATCTAATGCGCGTATTGTGACGGTTACTCCAAAGTTTTTTGTGATTGAAAAAACCGGAAAACGCCATGAAACCGATAGCCTTTACGAAAAATTAAAACCTTATGGATTGATGCAATTCGTTCGTTCAGGCACTATTGCCGTGACCAAGAACGAAATGCCAATCTCGAACATTTTAGAACAATTTGATACAACCAATTAAATAAAAGTGATGACGAATTATTTTAACAGTCTTTCTTTACGTGAACAATTAGCCCAATTAGGAACCTGTAGGTTTATGGGGAGTGATGAATTTAGCGACGGAGTGGCTGCTTTAAAAGGTAAAAAGATAGTGATTGTGGGCTGCGGCGCGCAAGGCCTTAACCAGGGCTTAAATATGCGAGACAGCGGCCTGGATATTTCTTATGCGCTTCGGGATGGAGCTATTAAAGAAAAGCGACAGTCTTATAAAAACGCTTCAGAAAATAATTTTAAAGTAGGAACTTATGAAGAATTGATTCCTACAGCCGATCTGGTAATTAACTTAACACCAGATAAACAACACACTTCGGTGATTAAAGCCATTCAACCTCATATTAAAAAGGATGCGGTGCTTTCTTATTCCCACGGATTCAACATCGTGGAAGAGGGAATGAAAATTCGGGAAGATATTACCGTAATTATGGTGGCGCCAAAATGCCCCGGAAGTGAAGTTAGAGAAGAATATAAAAGAGGTTTTGGAGTTCCCACTTTAATTGCCGTACATCCTGAAAACGATCCACAGGGAATTGGATTTGAATGGGCTAAAGCTTATGCTGTTGCCACTGGTGGTGACCGCGCCGGAGTTTTGGAATCTTCTTTTGTTGCTGAAGTGAAATCAGATCTTATGGGCGAGCAAACCATATTATGTGGAGTGCTGCAAACCGGGTCTATTTTGAGCTTCGATAAAATGGTAGCTGAAGGGGTAGAGCCTGCTTATGCTTCAAAATTAATTCAGTATGGTTGGGAAACCATCACCGAAGCTTTAAAGCACGGCGGAATCACCAATATGATGGACAGGTTATCAAACCCTGCTAAGATAAAAGCCGATGCGATTTCCGAAGAATTAAAACAAATATTACGTCCGCTTTTTCAAAAGCATATGGACGATATTATTTCAGGAGAATTTAGTAGCCGAATGATGCGCGATTGGGAAAATAATGACAAAGAATTGCTGGAATGGCGTGCCGCAACCGGAGAAACCGCTTTTGAAAAATCTGAAGCCACTTCTAAAGAAATAAAAGAACAGGAATATTTTGATAAAGGTGTATTGTTAGTAGCCTTTGTGAAATCTGGTGTAGAACTGGCTTTTGAAACTATGGTAGAAGCAGGCATTGTGGCAGATTCGGCTTATTACGAATCGCTGCACGAAACTCCTTTAATTGCCAATACCATAGCCAGGAAGAAATTGTTCGAGATGAACAGGATTATTTCTGATACGGCAGAATACGGTTGTTATTTATTTGATCATTCGGCCAAACCACTAATTAAAGATTATGTGAACGGCTTACCAAAAGAGGTTATTGGTCATTCTTTTGGAACGGATTATACCGGCGTAGACAATCAGCAGTTAATTGCCGTGAATGATGAAATTAGACAACATCCGGTAGAAAAAGTAGGCGGAAGGTTACGAAAAGCGATGACCGCAATGAAAAAAATACAGGAATAAAATGGATACTTTGCTGGCAGATAAAAAAATATACAAACCTCAAGTTGAAGCTGTAAAAGAAGCGGCTGAGCGAATTTCTAAAGTGGTGGTAAAAACACCGCTTATGCAATCTTTTACTTATACTAACAAATTTTCAGCTAATGTGATGTTGAAAAGGGAAGATTTGCAACAGGTTCGTTCTTATAAAATTCGTGGGGCTTATAATAAGATTTCAAGCCTACCAAAAGAACAACTTAATAAAGGGGTTATTTGTGCCAGCGCCGGAAACCACGCGCAAGGTGTAGCTTTTGCCTGTAATAAACTGCAGGCAAAAGGCGTGATCTATATGCCAATTACCACCCCAAGGCAAAAAGTGGAACAAACAAAAATGTTTGGCGACGAATGGGTGGAGGTGGTTTTAAAAGGTGACACTTTTGATGATTCTTTTAAAAGCTCGATGAAACACGCCGAAAAATTCGGACTGGTTTTTATTCATCCTTTTGACGATGAAAAAGTGATTGAGGGTCAGGCTACTATTGGCTTAGAAATCCTGGAACAGGCAAACGAACCCATAGATTATGTTTTTGCGCCTCTTGGTGGCGGCGGACTGTTAGCCGGAATATCTTCTATGTTTAAAGAGCTTTCTCCCAATACTAAAATCATTGGAGTAGAGCCGGAAGGTGCGGCTTCCATGACTTCCTCTTTGAAAGAAGGGAAATTGGTAGAACTAAAATCTATAGAAAGGTTTGTAGATGGCGCTGCGGTTCAAAAAGTAGGTAGCCGCAATTTTGAGATTTGTAAGGAGAATCTAGATAAAATGATCACGGTTCCCGAAGGCAAAATCTGCCAAACCATCCTTGATCTTTATAACCAGGATGCAATTGTGGTAGAACCTGCAGGGGCAATGGCTATAAGTGCGCTCGATTTTTTTGCTGAAGAAATTAAAGGGAAAAATGTGGTTTGCATTGTAAGTGGAAGCAATAATGATATCACCCGAACAGCTGAAATTAAAGAACGTGCTTTATTATATGCAGGCCTAAAACATTATTTTGTGATAAGCTTTCCGCAAAGAGCAGGTGCTTTAAAAGATTTCCTGGAAAAAGTTTTGGGACCAAAAGACGATATTACCCATTTTGAATATTCTAAAAAGCATCACAGGGAAAACGCTCCCGCGGTTGTAGGGATAGAAATAAATGACCCGGCAGATTTTAAGCCATTGGTTCACAGGATGAAAGCGAATAATTTTTACGGGGAATATCTTAACGATAAGCCTAATTTGTTTCAGTATTTAGTATAAATATTTTGTTGGTTAAAATAATTATGTACATTTACAACATGCTTTCAATGAGACAAATAGTATTTCCCGTTTTTCGCTTCTTCCCGCGCCGCCGCAGGTAAGAAAAATACCCTATTTCCTTTTTTAATATTATTTGATTTTAATTATAATTTGAAAGATTCACAAAATATACCGTCCAATTTAGATTTCAGAATTACTTCTGAAATAACACCTATTCGCCGCCGCTTCCCGCGTCGCACGTTTGTGCGTGTATAATTTATATGGAACTTAGGTGAGTCCGGTTCCCCTTTCAAAAAAGACCAAATCAAATTTTATTTTCTCACTAATTTCTTAGCAAATGAAGATTATCATTGCTAATAAATCTCACGCTCCTTACGCTGAGATTATTTGTACAACTATAGAAGAATCTGCAAAGGTTCGAGGCACGGGTATTGCCCGCCGAACTCCCGAATATATCATTGGTAAAATGGAAAAAGGGAATGCAGTTATTGCTTTAGACGGCGAAAAATTTGCCGGCTTCTGCTATATCGAAACCTGGAGCCACGATAGGTATGTGGCAAACTCAGGTCTCATAGTACACCCCGATTTCAGAAATCAGGGTTTAGCTAAAGAGATCAAAGAAGTGGTTTTTAAGCATTCCAGGAAAATGTATCCCAATGCAAAGATCTTCGGAATTACTACCGGTTTGGCTGTGATGAAAATAAATTATGAGCTGGGCTATCAACCCGTCCCTTTTTCTGAATTAACCGATGATGACGCCTTTTGGAAAGGTTGCCAAACCTGCAAGAATTACGATATCCTCACCAGGACAGAACGTAATATGTGCCTTTGCACCGGGATGATGTACGATCCCGAAAGAAAAAAAGATGTCAAAAAAACGCAGAAAAAGGAAAGTTTAAATGATAAAGCTTTTAAAAGGCTGAAGAATATTAAACAAACCTTGTTTTACAAAAAAGAGAAAAACGAGAATTAAACTTATAGTCATCCTGAATGTGTCACTTCGAGCGGAGTCGAGAAGTCAGCTTCTAAACTACTTAGATCCTGAAACAAGTTTAGGATGACGTAACAACAAATAAGTCAAATGAAAAAAGTAGTTATAGCATACAGTGGAGGTTTAGATACTTCTTATTGCGCAAAATATTTATCTAAAGAAGAAAATTTTGAAGTTCACGCGGTGAGTGTGAATACCGGAGGATTTTCAGAAGAAGAAGTGAAGAAAATTGGAGAAAACGCGCAAAAAATAGGGGCAAAGACCTATAAGAATATTGATGCAGTTTCCTCATTTTATCAAAAAGTGGTAAAATACTTAATCTTCGGAAATGTTTTGAAGAACAATAGCTATCCGCTTTCGGTGAGTGCTGAACGGATTGTACAGGCCATAGAGATTGTGAATTACGCAAAAAGTATTGATGCTAAATATATTGCTCACGGCAGTACCGGGGCAGGAAACGACCAGGTACGATTTGATATGATCTTTCAAATCATCGCACCGGAAATTGAGATCATCACCCCAATTAGGGATAAGCAACTCAGTAGACAGGAAGAAATTGAATACCTGAAGCAGAATGGAGTGGAAATGAATTGGGAAAAGTCAAAATATTCGGTAAACAAGGGCCTTTGGGGAACCAGTGTTGGTGGAGCCGAAACTTTGACATCGGAAAAACCTTTACCCGAATCGGCTTATCCTTCCCAGCTTCTTGAGAAAGAACCGAAACAAATCAGTTTGACATTTTTCAAGGGAGAACTTTCCGCAGTAAATGGAAAAGAAAATTCTCCTGAGAAGAATATTGAGATCCTGGAAAATATCGCTTCCAAGTATGCGATTGGGCGAGACATCCACGTAGGCGATACGATTATTGGAATTAAAGGTAGAGTGGGGTTTGAAGCTGCCGCGGCCTTAATTACTATTAAAGCTCACCATTTACTGGAAAAACATACGCTAAGTAAATGGCAATTGCAGCATAAAGATTATTTAGCTAACTGGTATGGTACGCATTTACACGAAGGCCAGTATTTAGAACCTGTAATGCGAGATTTAGAGGCATTTTTAGAAAGTTCACAGAAACAGGTTAGCGGAGAAGTTTTTATCACTTTGCATCCTTACAGATTTACTTTAGACGGAATTAAATCTGAAAACGATTTAATGAATTCCAGTTTCGGAAATTATGGCGAAGAAAATAAAGCCTGGACTTCCCAGGATGCCAAAGGATTTATAAAAATTCTTTCGAATGCGGGCAAGATCTACCAACACGTTAATTCAGAAAAATGATAGAAGCAGGAATAATAGGTGGTGCCGGTTATACGGCCGGGGAGCTCATCAGGATTTTGATAAACCATCCAGAAGTTGAGCTGGACTTTGTTTATAGCACCTCGCAGCCGGGGAAATCTGTTGCCGGAGTGCACCAGGATTTACTGGGTGAAATCGATTTGCAATTTACCGGGGAGATCAATAAAAATGCACATGTGGTTTTTCTATGTCTGGGACACGGAAATTCCATAAAATTCCTTGCTGAAAATCAGTTTTCAGGAAAAACAAAAATTGTAGATCTAAGTACCGATTATCGAATGGAGGGCGAACATTCGTTTGTGTACGGTTTACCAGAATTCAATAAAGAAAAGATCAAAAAAGCTGATTTTATTGCAAATCCCGGATGTTTTGCCACGGCTATTAGTTTAGCAATTTTACCGCTTGCGAAAGCCGGATTGTTGCAGAATGAAGTGCATATCAATGCGGTAACCGGAGCAACCGGAGCTGGGACTTCACTTTCGGCTACTACGCATTTTACCTGGCGAGATAATAATTTTTCCAGTTACAAAGCTTTTGAACATCAGCATTTAAATGAAATAGACCAGAGTTTAAAACTACTTCAGGATAACAAGCTCCCGGAAATTAATTTTATTCCGAACAGAGGTAATTTTTCCAGAGGAATTCACGCCACGGTGTATACAAAGTTTGAAGGAAGCCTGGAAGAAGCCAAGGCGATTTATTCTGAAGCCTATAAAGATTCGGTTTTTACGTTTTTAGTAGAGGAAGAGCTGCATTTAAAACAAGTAGTAAACACCAATAAATGCCTGCTGAAATTACAGAAATTTGGGAATAAAATTTTAATCACCAGTGTGATTGATAATTTGCTGAAAGGTGCGTCGGGGCAGGCAGTTCAAAATATGAACTTGATGTTTGGTTTTGAAGAAACCACCGGATTAAAATTAAAAGCGAGTTATTTTTAATGAGATATGCCACTAATACACGAATATAATTGATCAAAAAAAAAATTAAGGGCGGCATCCTGAACTTGTTTCAGGATCTAATTCCCTGTGGCACCGGAATTAAAACCTGTAAGGTTTCATAAATATTCGTGAATTCCTGGCAAAAATTAACCAACTAAAACCAAACAAATGAAAATAGCAATCATAGGAGCCGGAAACCTTGGGCTTTCTATAGCCAAAGGCCTTATTGTGAACAATGCGTTTACCACGCTTTACCTCACAAAACGAAAGATCGAGGAGCTTCAGGATTACGAAGAATATTCAAAGGTAACAGTAACTAAAGATAACCGGGAAGCTGTTCAAAATTCAGATATCCTTGTTTTCGCAGTTCAACCTACGCAAATGGAGCGAATTCTGGAAGAGATAAAAGATCAGCTTACCGAGAAGCATGTGCTTATTTCTACCGTAACTGGCTTTAAGATCGCTGCTATGGAAGCGAGTGTTGGCCAGGATCAATTTATTGTGCGTTCAATGCCTAACACGGCAATTGCAGTAGGTAAATCAATGACCTGTCTTTGTAGCAACGAAAAAGGTGAAAAACGTATCGCTATTGCTGAGGCTATTTTTAATCGATTGGGTACAAGTATTATTATTCCGGAAAACAAGATGCAGGCGGCTACGGTAATTTGCGCCAGTGGAATCGCTTTTTGGATGCGACTGATTCGTGCTACAACCCAGGGCGCTGTACAACTTGGTTTTGATGCTAAAGACGCACAGCAGTTGGCTATGCAAACCTGTTTGGGGGCTTCCAGCTTACTTATAGAATCTGGAAAACACCCCGAAGAGGAAATCGATAAAGTAACTACGCCACGTGGTTGCACTATAGAAGGCTTAAATGAGATGGAACACAACGGACTTAGTTCTTCACTGATAAAAGGAATCCAGGCTTCCTTCAAGAAAATAAATACTATTACAACCGACTAGCTATGGAATTATTTGATGTTTATCCGCTTTACGATATCACGCCGGTAAAAGGCGAGGGCGCTTATGTTTTTGATAAAGAAGGAAATAAATACCTGGATCTTTATGGCGGCCATGCGGTAATTTCTATTGGACATTCCCATCCCGCTTATGTGAATTCTATTTCTAAACAGGTTGCGGAACTGGGTTTTTACTCCAATTCGGTCAAAAATCCTTTGCAAAACAATCTTGCCGAAAAGTTGAAAAAACTTTCAGGAATAGAAGATTATAGTCTGTTTTTATGTAATTCGGGGGCTGAGGCCAATGAAAATGCGCTTAAAGTTGCTTCTTTTCATACCGGGAAAGATCGCGTGATCTATTTTGAAAATGCTTTCCACGGAAGAACTTCAGGAGTGGTTGCGGTGACCGACAATGAAAATATTAAAGCTCCATTCAATCAACATCATCAAGCGACGAAAATTGCTTTTGAAGATACGGATACGCTTGAAAAAGAGTTGAAAAAAGGCGACGTGGCTGCGGTTATTTTTGAAGTGATCCAAGGTGTTGGAGGACTCGATAAGGCTTCTACTGAATTTTATCAAAAAACCGCTGAATTGTGTAAAAAATATAATTCAGTTTTAATTGCAGATGAGGTACAGTCGGGTTATGGGAGGACAGGAGATTTTTTTGCTTTTCAGAAACATAATATTCGGCCTGATATCATTTCCGTAGCGAAAGGAATGGGCAATGGCTTCCCAATTGGCGGGGTTTTAATCAATAAAACTATTGAAGCAAAACCCGGAATGCTGGGAACTACTTTTGGTGGGAATCACCTGGCCTGTGCCGCGGGGATTTCGGTTTTGGAGGTTATTGAAAAAGAAAATCTTCTGAAAAATGCCAGTGAACTTTTTGAATATGTAAAAGAGAAAGCGGAGGAAATTCCGCAGATCAAAAAGATTAAAGGTCGCGGATTGATGATTGGTTTAGAATTCGATTTTGAGATCGCACAAATAAGAAAAGAACTGTTGTATAAACACCAAATTTTCACAGGGGCGTCAGCGAATAAAAAACTGCTCCGAATTTTACCGCCGCTAAATATAAAAAAGAAACATTTTGATGAGTTATTTAAAGCTTTAAAGATTGTTTTAAATTGAACAACTACCAAGTCGAACAAAGGCGAGATTTAGTTAATTAAGTGATTTCAGTATTTAAAGAATCACTTTCAAAAAAATCGTCAAGCTGAACTTGTTTCAGCTTCTAATATGTTAGATCCTGAAATAAATTCAGGATGACGAGATTGAGAACTATTAGATTGCATCAAAAGAAAGAAAATAGAATGAAAAATTACACAGAATTATCAGATATAGAAGATTTAAAGCAATTGATTACGGAAGCGCTAGAGCTGAAAAAAAGCACATCCACTTTAAAAATCGGAAAAGGAAAAACCCTGGGAATGCTATTTTTTAATCCCAGTTTACGTACGCGTTTAAGTACTGAAAAAGCCGGGAAATTGTTGGGAATGGAAGTAATGGTGATGAATGCCGGTAGCGATAGCTGGAGGTTGGAGTTTGAAGATGGGGCGGTAATGGATTCCGATAAAGCTGAACATATTAAAGAGGCGGCTGCGGTACTTTCGCAGTATTGCGATATCATCGCGGTGCGAGCGTTTCCTGATTTAAAAGACAAAGAAAAAGATGAGGCTGAGACGGTATTAAATAGCTTTAAAAAATTTGCGTCTGTACCTGTTGTAAATTTGGAGAGTGCTACAGGCCATCCCCTGCAGGCACTTACCGAGGCCATGACTATTTCCGAATTAAAGAAAAAAGACAGGCCAAAAGTTGTGCTCAGCTGGGCGCCGCACCCAAAAACCTTACCGCAAAGTGTACCCAATTCTTTTGCTGAAATTATGCAAAATCTGGATGTGGATTTTGTGATCACAAACCCTGAAGGCTATGATCTAAATCCAAAAATCACTAAAAATGTTTCGGTTATTCACGATCAGGCTAAGGCTTTAAAAGATGCCGATTTCGTGTATGTAAAAAATTGGAGTAGCTATGAAAGTTATGGTCAAAAACTAAGTGAAGACCGAAGCTGGACTTTTTCTGCAGAAAAATTAAAACTAACCAATAATGCAAAAGTGATGCATTGTTTGCCGGTAAGAAGAAATGTGGTAATTGTCGATGAGGTATTGGATTCAGAAAACTCGGTGGTGATTCAACAGGCGGGAAACAGAACTTTTGCTGCGCAGGCGGTTTTAAAAAGAATTTTAGAAGAAAAAGTGAAAGCAAAAGATTTAGGGAAGAATGCTTAAACAGTATTCAGTTTGATCGAACTCTAATAGACGGAATTAAGGAAATATGAAAAACAAGGTTTTAAAAGTTGTAAAAATAGGAGGGAAGCTTATTGAAGATGAATCCAAATTCGCTCAATTCCTGAATGATTTTGTGGCTTTGCGAGGCCCAAAGATCCTGGTTCATGGTGGGGGAAACCTGGCTACCGAAATTGCAGGAAAACTCGGTTATAAAACGCAAATGTTTGAAGGGCGAAGAATCACCGATGCCGATTCAATTAAAGTGATCACTATGGTCTACGGCGGACTCATTAATAAAAATATTGTAGCTAAGCTTCAATCTTTGAATGAAAATGCAATTGGTTTATGCGGTGCCGACGGAAAATGTATTATTTCGAAAAGGCGCCCTGTAAAAGAGGTTGATTTCGGCTTTGTTGGGGATGTGAAATCTGTTAATTCAGAATTTATAAATTCACTTTTAGAACAAAATATTACGCCGGTTTTTTCGGCTATTTCCTGTACAGAAGCTGGTTTGCTTTTAAACACAAATGGTGATTCTGTTGCTGCGGAAATCGCCAAAGCGATGAGCGATATATATGAGACTGAACTTTATTTCTGCTTTGAGAAAAAAGGTGTGCTGGCCAATGCCGAAAACGATGATTCGGTGATTCAAGAAATTACCAGTGAAAAATACCAGGAATTGCTTGAAGAAAAAATAATAAGCGATGGGATGCTCCCTAAGTTGCACAACAGTTTCCAGGCTTTGGAAAGCGGTGTGAAAAATATATTTTTGGGGGATTTCAGGTTACTAAAGAAAGAATCTGTTTATACTAAAATCACGGATTAATGAAGCTCGAAGAATTACATAAGGAGGCCCTGGATTTACTTAAGAATCTTATTGAGACTCGATCATTCTCAAAGGAAGAAGATAAAACGGCCGGGTTGCTGGAAGATTGGTTCCGAACTAAAGAGATGACCTTTTATCGGCATTTGAACAATGTTTGGGCTACGAATAAATATTTTGACCCGGCTAAACCAAGCTTGTTGCTGAATTCTCATCATGATACCGTAAAACCAAATTCGGCATATACCCGTGATCCATTTGAAGCTAAAATTGAAGATGGAAAATTATACGGATTAGGTAGTAATGATGCCGGTGGTTGTCTTGTTTCTTTACTTGCAACTTTCACATGGTTTTATGAAGCGAAAAACCTGGAATATAATCTGATTTTTGCAGGAACTGCTGAGGAGGAAATAAACGGGAAAAATGGAATAGCCTGTATGTTACCTAAAATGCCAAAAGTTGATGTTGCTATAGTTGGTGAACCGACTTTAATGCAAATGGCAATTGCCGAAAAAGGCCTGGTAGTTTTTGATGCTAAAGTAAAGGGAAATCCTTCACACGCTGCTCATCCCAATGATAATAACTCGATATACAAGACTGCTAATGCTTTAAAATGGTTTCAGGAATTTGATTTTCCGAAGGAATCTGAAGCTTTGGGGAAAGTAAAACTTACGGTAACCCAAATCAATGCCGGCAGCCAACATAATGTAGTGCCGGGCCACGTTGATCTGGTGATAGATGTTCGGGTGAATGATGCGTATTCCAACGCTGAAATTGAACAAATTTTAAAGAAAAAAGCTCCGGTTGATGAAATAACTGCACGCTCGCTTCGGTTGAATTCTTCTTCAATTCCGAATAATCATGAGTTAGTAAAGGCTGGAGTTGCTTTAGGAATGGAAACTTACGGTTCGCCTACACTTTCCGACCAGGCGATGTTAAGCTGTCCTTCTTTAAAATTAGGTCCGGGAGATTCCACAAGATCTCATTCCGCAGATGAATTTATTTATGTGAAAGAAGTGGAAGAAGGGATTGAGAAGTATATTAAATTGCTGGAAAAGGCATTAAAAAAATAATACTGCAATCACGGGTTTTTATACCTGTGGAGTAAAAAAAGATAAAGTATGAAACTCTGGGATAAAGGATTAGCTATAGATAAAAAGATCGAAAATTTTACGGTTGGAAACGACCGGGAGTTAGATATGCATATCGCGGAATACGATCTAAAAGCTTCAAAAGCTCACGCTAGAATGTTAGGGAAAGTTGATATTCTGACTTCAGAAGAAGTGAAAAGTATAGAAGTAGAATTAGCTAAACTTCAGCAGCAGCTTGAAAAGAGAACTTTTGAGATAGAAGAGCAATTTGAAGATGTACATTCAAAAATTGAATTTGAATTAACCAAAGTCCTGGGAGATACCGGAAAAAAAATCCATACTGCTCGATCCAGGAATGACCAGGTTTTGGTGGCGATGCAATTATATTTCAAAGAAAATTTGAGAGAGATTTCTAGTAAAACAAAGCAATTGATAGATGTTCTTTTGGGCCTCGCAGATAAGCATCAGGAGAAACTTCTTCCCGGGTATACACATTTGCAGGTAGCGATGCCTTCAAGTTTTGGTTTATGGTTTTCAGCCTATGCAGAATTACTTATCGATGATCTTTATTTACTGGAAGCCGGTTTAAAAGTTGTAGATCAAAATCCGTTGGGTTCTGCCGCAGGTTATGGTTCTTCTTTTCCTATAGACCGTGAATTCACCACCCAAGAATTAGGTTTTTCAACCTTGAAATATAATGTAGTGGCCGCGCAATTGGGACGAGGAAAATGCGAACGAACCGTAACCTCCAATATCGCATCGGTTTCCAATACGCTTTCCAGGTTTGCGATGGATATTTGTTTGTATATGAGTCAGAATTTTGATTTTATCACTTTCCCCGATGAACTTACCACCGGCTCCAGCATTATGCCTCACAAAAAAAATCCCGATGTTTTTGAGTTGATTAGGGGTAAATGCAATAAACTACAGAGCATCGCCAACGAGATGATTTTAATTACCAATAATTTACCGAGCGGTTATCATAGGGATTATCAATTAATTAAAGAAAACAGCATTTATGCAGTTGAAAATATTAAAGAGATCCTTGATATTTTTATTCACTCGATCGCTTTAATTAAGGTGAAGGATATCAATTTACTGGATGAAAAATATAAATACCTCTTTACAGTAGATAGTATCAACGATTTGGTGATGCAGGGAAAATCTTTTAGAGAGGCTTATCAAATAATTGGAGGCCAGGTGCAGGAAGGAACTTATGAAGCTGCTGAAGGTAAAAAGCATTCGCATTTAGGAAGTAAGGATAATCTTGCTATGGAAGAAATTAAGAGAAAAAAGGATGAGGTTTAGGTTTTTGAATTTTTATCTGAGTATAGAATAATAAGATCCCGGCTGAAGTCGGGATTACTATACCAAAATTAAAAATAGACCCCGATTTTCATCGGGGTCAAGTTTCATTAAAAAACCCCCCGCAAAACCACACGAAATGCGAAGGGTTCAAAACATAAATGAAGAAAAATAATCTTAAATAATAGTCATTTGCCCAAGGTTCAGGTTCTCGTTGTTGATACTAATATTATCAACTTCACTGATAAGTCCCTCAAGGAAATCACCCACTTTTTCGGTGGTATAATGGTTATCTTTGTTAATGTCTATGGTGCAAACATTTAGTTTAATACTAAGTTCCACCGCCTTTTTTACTGCCTCGGCTTCTTCTACCAAACCGAAATGCTCTAAAAGCATTGCTGCCGATAAAATGGAAGCTACAGGGTTTGCAATTCCTTTACCGGTTGCCTGCGGATAGGAACCGTGAATAGGTTCAAACATCGCGTTTTCTTTTCCTACAGATGCCGATGCCAATAACCCGATGCTGCCACCAATTACACTGGCTTCATCTGAAAGAATATCGCCAAACATATTTTCGGTAAGAATTACATCAAATTGAGTTGGGTTAAGAATCATTTGCATGGCCGCGTTGTCTACAAAAAGGAAGTCCAGCGCCATATCTGGATATTCTTCGCCAATTTTAGTTACTGTTTTTCGCCATAACCTGGAAGTTTCCAGAACATTGGCTTTATCTACCAGCGTTAATTTTTTAGATCGTTGTTGTGCAGCTTTAAAAGCCAGGTGTGCCATTCTGGAAATTTCTTCGACAGAATAGGTGCAAATATCGGTGGCGCTTTGACCATCTTCAGCCGTGAATTTATCGCCAAAATAAATTCCGCCGGTAAGTTCCCGGTAAATCACCATATCTGCACCCGCAATACGATCGGCTTTTAATGGCGATTGTTCTATAAGTTTATCATAGGCTTTTACGGGTCTAATATTGGCAAAAAGTCCCAGGCCTTTTCTTAGCTTTAGGAGTCCCTGTTCGGGTCTAACTTTTGCATCGGGATTATTGTCATACTTTGGGTGTCCTATAGCCCCAAATAACACAGCATCAGATTTCTTGCACAATTCCAGCGTAGCTTCAGGTAACGGATTGTCCAGCAAATCTATTGCTGCCGCACCTACCAAGGCGTCTTCAAATTGAAAGTGGTGATCAAAACGATCTGCTACAGCTTTCAAAACTTTAACTGATTGCTGTGTGATTTCAGGACCTATCCCGTCTCCGGGCAAGACTGCTATTTTTAATTTCATTTTTCTTCTTCTTTATGTGTGGTTATTTTTTAATCCGAAACCGTCTTAGACTTATAACTCTCGTCAAGCTGAACTTGTTTCAGCTTCCAACGTGTTTAATCAACTTAGATCCTGAAACAAGTTCAGGATGACGTTTATTCCAGATATCTACTCATATTCAAATCTACAAGGCTGTGGTCCCTTCTAGTTTTTGTGATCTTTTCTGTTCATATTCTTTTATCGCATCCAGTTTGCTTACCAGAAAGTCTATATCGTCAAAACCATTGAGCATACAGGTTTTTTTATAAGGATCTATTTCAAAACTTTCTGAAATATTTCCCTTCGGAATACTAATTTTCTGTGCTTCCAGATCTACCTTAATTTCTACGGAAGGATCTTTGGTGATTTCAACAAAAAGCTGGTCTAAAAACTTGGGACTTACCTGAACCGGAAGCAATCCGTTATTAAGAGCATTCCCTTTGAAGATATCAGCAAAATAACTGGAAACAACTACTTTGAATCCGTATGCTTTAATTGCCCATGCGGCGTGTTCCCGGCTGGAGCCACAACCAAAATTATCTCCTGCAACTAAAATAGATCCTTTAAATTCTGGCTTGTTTAAAACAAATTCAGGATTTGGCTCGTCATTGTTATTAAAACGCCAATCCCGAAACAGATTTTCTCCAAATCCCGCTTTATCTGTTGCTTTTAGAAACCTTGCAGGAATTATCTGGTCGGTATCTACGTTTTCTATTTCTAAAGGAACCGCTGTATCGGTTAATGTGATAAACTTTTCCATTTAATTTAAGTGTTTTGTAAAGTCGGTTAATTTTCCTGAAACTGCAGTTGCAGCTGCCGTTAACGGACTTGCTAATATGGTTCTGGAACCCTGTCCCTGTCTTCCTTCAAAATTTCTGTTACTGGTAGAAACGCAATATTCACCGGTGGGAATCTTATCGTCATTCATTGCTAAGCAAGCAGAACAACCGGGTTGTCGTAATGTAAAACCGGCATTTTCGAATACTTCGCGAAGGCCTTCTGCTTCAATTTGTGCGGCCACCTGGCGTGAACCCGGTACAATTAAGGCATTTACATTTTTCGCTTTTTGTTTACCTTTTATATAAGCTGCTGCCTGTCTAAAATCTTCGATTCTTGAGTTGGTACAACTTCCGATGAAAATCCAATTTATAGGTTTTTCCAGTAAAGATTCTCCGGGTTTAAAGCCCATATAGGCCAAAGCTTTGGCGTCGCTTTTTCCACCTTCCATCGGGATTGCACCGGTAATTTTAATTCCCATCCCCGGATTTGTTCCGTAGGTGATCATCGGTTCAATATCTTCGGCATCAAATGAATATTCCTGATCGAACTCAGCGTCTTCATCGGTTTTTAGAGTTTCCCAGTAAGCTTTTGCTGATTCAAATTCTTCACCTTTTGGTGCGAATTCTTTGCCTTTTACATATTCAAAAGTAGTTTGATCGGGAGCGATTAAACCACCTCGGGCGCCCATTTCAATACTCATATTACAAACCGTCATACGGCCTTCCATAGACATTTCTTCGAACACATTTCCGGCATATTCGCAAAAGTATCCTGTTCCAGAATTAGTTCCCAGTTTACTTATGATATAAAGAATTACATCTTTTGGTAAAACCCCTTTTTTAAGTTTTCCGTTCACGTTTACCCGTAATTTTTTCGGCTTCTGAACCAAAACACATTGGCTGGCGAAAACCTGAGAAACCTGGCTGGTTCCAATACCGAAGGCAATAGTGCCAAAAGCACCGTGAGTAGAGGTGTGGCTGTCGCCACAAACCATTGTCATTCCCGGTTGGGTGATTCCCAATTCTGGAGCCATTACGTGAACAATCCCGTTGTAAGGATGGCCAAGGCCATAAAGCGTAATATTATTTTCTTCGCAATTTTGGGTTAACTCCTTAAGTTGCTTTCTGGACAATAAATCTTTAACCGGTAAATGTTGATTTTCAGTTGGTGTATTATGGTCGGCCGTAGCAATAATCTGATCTGGTCGAAACACCGAAATGTCACGTTCTTTTAGCTCGTTAAAAGCTTGCGGACTTGTGACTTCGTGTATTAGGTGTTTATCGATATATAAAATATCGGGCCCATCTGGTATAGATTCTACCACGTGAGCGTCCCAAATTTTATCGAATAAAGTTTTCTTCATTTGTTTATAAATTCTATCCCATGCAGGGAATTCATCACAGGTTTATAATTCTTTCCTGTGCTGCCATTTTTGCATTCCGCATCTTAGGCGATTGCTCTTATTCTTCTTTCGGAAATTTGCATAATTTCGTGGATATCATGGTCCTCAACACATCTTCGTGCGTCAGCATAATTCAAAAATTCTGCATAGACTTCATCTAACTGAAGTTTCGTTAAATTATAGCCCATTTTTTTGGCTTTATGTGCTAAAGCTGCTCTTCCGCTTCTTGCAGTTAAAACAATAGCCGATTCGGTAACTCCAACTTCTGCAGGATCAATAATTTCGTAGGTTTCACGATTTTTGATCACTCCATCCTGGTGAATTCCTGAGCTATGCGCAAAGGCGTTAGCGCCTACAATGGCTTTATTTGGCTGCACGAACATTCCCATTTCTTTAGAAACCATACAACTGGTATCAAAAAGGAACTTTGGATCTATTAAAGTATTTAAATTCAAATTTGGATGTTGTCTCAAGATCATAACCACTTCTTCTAAAGCAGTGTTTCCTGCACGCTCGCCAATGCCATTAATGGTACATTCTATCTGGCGGGCACCATTCATCACTCCAGCGATGGCATTTGCCGTAGCAAGACCTAAATCGTTATGGCAGTGACAGGAAATTCTAACCTTGTCAATATCTTTTACATTATCTTTTAAGTACTTTATTTTTCTTCCATATTCTTCAGGAAGGCAATATCCTGTAGTATCAGGGATATTTAAAACCGTTGCACCCGCTTTAATCATCTCTGTACAGACACGAGCTAAAAACTCATTATCTGTTCGCCCCGCGTCTTCCGCATAAAATTCAACATCATCCACAAAATTTTTAGCGTGCTTTACCGCGGCAACTCCACGTACAATAATTTCTTCTCTAGTAGAATTAAATTTATATTTTATATGAGAATCTGAAGTGCCAATCCCAGTATGAATACGTGGCTTTTTGGCATATTTTAGGGCTTCAGCAGCAACTTCAATATCTTTTTTTACAGCACGGGTGAGTCCACAAACGGCGGCGTTCTTAGCCAATTTAGAGATTTCGTAAACCGATTGAAAATCGCCGGGACTGGAAACAGGAAAACCTGCTTCAATAACATCTACTCCCAGCTCATCAAGGCGAGCAGCTATTTTTAGTTTTTGGGCTGTGTTTAATTTACAACCTGGAACCTGCTCTCCGTCTCGTAACGTCGTGTCAAAAATTTCTACCTTTTCTGTGCTCATAAGAGATTTATTTTACTTTATCTTTAACTAAAGTATTGCTTATCTATACACTCCAGACCTTCGCGGATTAGGTCATTACGATAATTAAACTAAAAATAAAAATGTAATATCACTGTAAATCAGTGTTTTATAAACGATTGTGTTACAATGACTAATGATTTAACCGATAACTTATTTTCTTTAATTAAGTCGCTTTCGCCTTCAGAAAAGCGACAGTTTTCGTTGTACGTAGGAAGAATTGGCGTGAATACCGATAGTAAATTTCTCAATTTATTTAGGGTAATGACTAAGCTGAAGAAGTATAATGAGAAGGAGATTCTTCAGAAAACCAAAATCAGTAAGCAGCAGTTATCGAATGTCAAGGCGCATTTATATAAACAAATTCTTATAAGTTTAAGGTTGAATCCTGCACATCAGAGCATTCCGGTACAAATTAGGGAGCAATTCGACTTTGCTTATATTCTTTATAGAAAGGGGCTTTACAAACAAAGTCTGAAATTACTCGATAAGATAAAAGGGCAGGCGCTGGAATATGAAGAGAAAAACCTGGCCTATGAGATCCTGGAGCTGGAAAAGATAATAGAGTCGCAATATATTACCCGAAGTATAGAAAACCGGGCCGAAAGTCTTATTCAGCAAACAGAAGATTTGAGCGAGCTAAATTTAATATCCAGCAAGCTTTCAAACTTATCTTTACAATTATACGCGATCTTCTTAAAAATGGGGTACGCCAGGACACAGGAGGAAGCTGATAGTATTAGGAATTATTTTTACCAAAACCTTCCGGAATATAAGATCAAAGACATAGGCTTTAGGGAAAAACTATGGCTTTACAAGGCTCATCTGTGGTTTAGCTTTATCACGCAGGACTTTTTGGCCTGCTATCGCTATTCTATGAAATGGATAGACCTTTTTAACGAGCATAAGCATTTGGTGTCTATTCACCCTGTTTCTTATTTAAAAGGAAATCACTATTTACTAGAGTCTTTATTTTATCTAAATCATACCAATTTATTTGAAAAGACGCTGAAGAACCTGGAAGGTATGCTCAAAGAGTCTAAGATTCCGGACGATGATAATATAAAAGCCCTTGCTTTTCTTTATTTATATTCCAATAAACTGAATTTGCGTTTTATGCAGGGGAATTTTGCAAATAGCGATGATTTGGTTGAAAAAATTCAGAAACGAATAAAAAAATATAAAGACCGTATTGACGAACATCACATTATGGTTTTTTACTATAAAATTGCCAGTCTTTATTTCGGAGACGGGAACAATAAAAAGTGTATTGAATATCTGAATAAAATCATCAATAATAAATCACTTGAAATGCGGGAAGATCTAATGTGTTTTGCCAGAATTTTAAGTTTGGTAGCACATTATGAAGCCGGCCTGGATTATCATTTGGATCGCCTGGTAAAATCTACTTATAAGTTTTTGATTAAAATGAACGATCTACACGAGGTTCAAAAAGAAATGATTCGTTTTCTTAGAAATTTACCCGAAGTATCGCCGCTTGAAATTAAAGATGAATTCAAAAAACTGCATAGTAAACTGAAGGAATTTGAAGATCATCCATACGAACGCAGGGCCTTTCTTTATCTTGATATCATTTCCTGGCTGGAAAGTAAAATCCAAAACCGCCCTGTGGCTGATGTGATCGCTGAAAAAGCGGCAGAAATAAGTAGATAATTATATAGCAAAAATTAGTGGCAGGGAATAACATACATTTACACGTTCTCCAAATAGTTTCCCGGGTTTCCAAATTGGCATTTCCTTTACTACTCTGTAAGCTTCTACCATATATTCAGCGGGCGCTTTTTCAACGATCTTAATATCTTTCGTTTTTCCATCTTTGCCAATAGTAAAGCTCACTACTACTCTCTGCCTGGTATTGTGATATTCTGGTACTTTGATATTCTCTATTAAGTATTTATTTAAAGCTTTGGGGCCACCGGGAAATACGGGATGAATTAAATGATCAAAATATTCAATTTCTTCACCGTTTTTATTCCAAACTGTTCCTTCTTTCAACTTATCCCTTTTAAAAATATCGTGACGTCTTTTTTCTCCATTTTTCCAGTAAGCGATAAGTTTACCGTGTTTTTTCCCTCTTTTATATTCAAGAGTATAAAAGAGCTCTCCAGATTCATAAAAATGTTTATGTAACCCTTCATAAACTTTCTTTTCATCTTTAAGGTCATAAGATTGCTCAGCTTTTCTTGTGCCATCCGCAAAATACGTGGTTCTTAAAAATTCATAGTCTTTATCTGGAGTAGGAGTGATAATTTTAAAATATTTAGCACCTTTTTTCGTATCCAATTCCTGGTACTTACTATCCATATAAATGGTGTCCTGGGCAAATGAGGAAAATGAAATTGCGGTAAAAATTAAGCTTAGGTAAAAGTTATTCATAGGTGATTTAGGTAATTTTTAGTCTATGCAGTTATTCCAAAGGACTTCATCTGGAGGAGGTGCAATAATTTGAATTTCTTCTTTTTTTACGGGATGAATAAATTTAAGCTCCTTTGCGTGTAGGTGAATACTGGCATCTTTGTTACTTCGGTCAAATCCGTATTTTAGATCGCCTTTAATCGGGCTGCCAATTGCTGAAAGTTGACTCCTAATTTGATGATGACGCCCGGTATGCAAATCTACTTCCAATAGAAAATAGTTATCCAGTTTTTTTAGAAGTCGATATTCCAGAATAGCTTTTTTACTTTCAGGAACTTCTTTAATATGCGCGTAAGATTTGTTTTGTTTCGGATTTCTTTTTAAAAAATGGACTAAAGTATCCGACTTTTTTGGTGGTGAATTTTTTACAATAGCCCAGTAGGTTTTTTGCGCTGCTTTTTCCTGAAAAAGTTTGTTGAGTCGGGGAAGGGCTTTAGAGGTTTTCGCGAAAAGTACTATTCCGCTGGTTGGTCTATCGAGACGATGAACTACGCCCAAATAAACATTCCCTGGTTTATTATATTTTTCTTTTAAATAAGATTTTACGACTTCGCTAAGCGGTTTGTCCCCGGTTTTGTCGCCCTGCACAATATCACCGGGTCGCTTATTTACCACAATGATGTGATTGTCTTCAAAAAGTACCTGTAGGTTATTTTTATCTGAAATTATTTTTTCCAAACTGGATATTTTATTTGCATGCTACTGAAACTGTTTACTAAACTAATATTGTTCGTCATCAGATGGGAACTTTTTGCTTTTTACATCGTCCCTATAACCTTCAAAAGCTTTAGTCATTTCGGTATGTAGATCGGCGTATCTTCTTAAGAATCTCGGGTTAAATTCGTGGGTCATTCCCAGCATATCGTGAACAACCAAAACCTGACCATCTACACCATTACCGGCGCCTATTCCTATAACAGGGATATTTACACTTTCGGCCACTTCTTTTGCCAGTTTGGCTGGCACTTTTTCTAAAACTATAGCAAAACAACCAAGGCGTTCTAACAACAGCGCATCAGATTTCAACTTTTCGGCTTCTTCTTCCTCTTTTGCCCTAACGGTATATGTACCAAATTTATAAATTGACTGAGGAGTTAAACCTAAATGTCCCATTACCGGAATCCCAGCGTTAAGAATACGTTTCAGCGATTCTTTAATCTCTTTTCCACCTTCAAGTTTTACAGCGTGTCCGCCGCTTTCTTTCATAATCCTAATAGCTGATCTCAAAGCTTCTTTAGGATCACTCTGGTAACTTCCAAAGGGAAGATCTACAACCACAAGCGAACGATTTATAGCTCTTACCACGCTGGTTGCGTGATAAATCATTTGGTCTAAAGTAATAGGAAGGGTGGTTTCGTGTCCTGCCATCACATTACTGGCAGAATCTCCCACAAGAATTACGTCTATCCCGGCGCCATCAACAATTTTTGCCATTGAATAGTCGTAAGAAGTCAGCATCGCAATTTTCTCACCATTTTTCTTCATATCTACGAGCGACTTAGTAGTAACTCTTTTATATTCTTTCTTAGCTACAGACATATTTTCAATTTTGGAAGGTAAAAGTACAAAAACACTCGGTTTTAAGGCAAGAAGCTGGTTTTATTGTTTTTTTAGTTCAGTATAAAGCGATTCTAATAATTCGCCATCGTCTCCATGGTATTGCCAAAACATAGCACCACCAAGCTCGTTGTTCTTAATAAACTGAACTTTTTCCTTTATAGATTCGGGATCATCATACGTGATAAAGGTGCCGGTATCTTCGCGCCATAAATATGGTGCTTTAGCCGTATCATCCCACAAACGCCTGTAATTACTTGTTTTTAAACTATCTTTTAATTCCCGATAATTTATACTGAAAGAATTTCCGAAAGCTTTTTGATGAAGACCTGAGTTTTGGTTTTCGGTTTCGTGCCAACCTCTCCCATAAAAAGCCATTCCTATAACAAGTTTTTCTGAAGGAGCGCCCGCCTCTAAATGTTCTTTTACCGCAGTTTTAGTACTCTGTTTATAATCATCAGGATCGGTTTCTGAAACATATAAATTGGTATGATGCGAAGTAGAATTGTTCCAACCACCATGGTAATCGTAACTCATAATATTAATAAAATTCAGGTGATGATGAATCTTATTTAATTCAACGTGCTTTAAATATTCCTCATTTGCAGCGGTGGCAATAGTTAACAGGTAGTTTCGATTATCGATTTTACCAATTGAATCTAACTTTTTTCGAAATAGCTTCAGGATGGCGGTGAAGTTTTCTTTGTCATTTGGAGAATGAATATTTCCTGCTCCCGGTTGTCCCGGATATTCCCAGTCTAAGTCTATCCCGTCAATATTATGCTTTTGAAGAAAGGAAATTCCGCTATTAGCAAATTGCTCCCTGTCATTTTTTGTAGCCACTGCTTCAGAAAAACCACCAGACCAGGTCCAGCCTCCAACTGAGATCAGGATCTTTAATTCAGGATTATCTTTGTTCAATGTGTTTAGTTTCTTCAAGCGTTTTACATCTTTTGGATTTCCCTCTATAATTTTTCCGTCTTTAATATTCGCAAAAGCGTAGTTGATGTGCGTAAGCTTTTCTGGAGAGATTTCATCGAATTTATCATCTACATTACCGGCAACAATATAACCTACAATTTTCTTTGAATTTTGCTCTTGAGCTTGTAATTGGCAGGTAGTGAGAATCATTCCTACCGATAGGATAACCAAGATGTTTTTTACAATTTTCATAATCTAAAACCTTGAAAGTGATATTTTGAAATACTAAGTTAGCGTTTAAATAAGAAGATTTAATGAAGAAGTTATTGTTAATAGGTCTATTCCTAATTTCCCAGGGGGCCTGGAGCCAAAAGAATACAGACACAGAAGATATTAAGATTTTAATTGAAGACTTTTTTGAAGCTTTTCACGCACAGGATTCTACTGCGCTAAAAGAATTTGCTCATCCAGAAATTAAGATGCAATCGGTGGCTATTGATGCAAAAGGAGATACCAATTTATCTACCGAAGACTATTCTGATTTTCTAAAATCTATTGCTTCTATCCCAAAATCTACAAAATTGAAAGAAGAATTGACCGATTTTAAAATCAATATTAACGGAATGATCGCCAATGCAAGTACGCCGTATAGATTTTTTTTAAATGATGAATTAAGTCATTGCGGGGTAAATACTTTTCAATTAATGAAGTCTAAAGGCGAATGGAAAATTATTTACCTGGTAGACACTCGCAGTAAATTAGGATGCAAATAAATTTTCATTCTACATCTTTTACACATCTAAAGCCTAAATGTTCCAGGCCGCTTTCAGGTTTAGAGCTCATTCGGGCTGCGTTTCTATAGCCGGTACAGTAAGATTCACTACATAAAAAAGAACCACCACGAATAACCTTTTGCTGTTCTTCATTAAAATATTCCTTGAAATAGCCATCGGTGCGTTGTTCCAGTTTTGAGTAGGCATTGGGATAATAAGTGTCTAAAACCCATTCCCAAACATTTCCCGAAATTTCATAAAGTTCGAAGGCATTGGGAGGAAAGCTTTTTACAGGTGCTGTTTTTTCAAAATTGTCTTTTACTTCATTGGTAATAGGAAAATCGCCCTGGTGAAAATTGACATACTTGGTAGCTTCTTTAAAGTTGTTTCCCCAGTGATAGACTTGATTTTCTTTTCCGCCTCGAGCCAGGTATTCAAATTCTGCTTCGGTAGGTAAACGTTTTCCAGCCCATTTCGCATATGCCATAGCATCATACCAGGAAACCTGCACCACGGGATGGTCTTCTTTAGCTTTAATATTGCTCCCGGGACCTTGCGGGTGCTTCCAGTTGGCACCTTCTTTAAACTTCCACCAGGCCTGCGGATTTTCGGCATCAAAAACCATGGCACCGGGCGGAAAGCTTTCTCCGTAAATTTCAAAGCTGCGTTCGGCGGTAGTTTCGTATCCGGTTTTTTCTACAAACTTTTGGAACTCAGCATTAGTCACCTCGGTTTTATCTACCCAAATGGTTTCAATTGTTTCTTGATGCTGCGGAAATTCATCGCGCCTGGCTTGTTGAGAATTTCCGCCCATCAAATATTCACCTCCTTCAATTATTAGCATTCCAGAGGTTGAAACTGAATCGCGTTCTTCTATCGCTGCAATTTCTTCCAGATATTTTTCGTGATAAGATTTTTCAGTTCTTTCAATCTTTTCTGCGGAAGTTTTAACCTTCTCTTTTTCCTGATTTTTACAGCTGAAAAATGAACAGAAGAGACAGACGACGATGAAATATTTTAGAAAGGAGAAACGCATTAGTAGATTTTCGGCTAAAGATAAATAAGTGAATAGAAATGATGAAAATTAATAAATCCACGAATGCACTAATTTCAATTTCAGAAAAGAGCTTTATAAAATTATTATTTGTGAATTCGTGGCAAAATTGTATAAATAAAAAACCACGAAATTCAAGATTAGTATTTGAAAATTCCGTGGTAATTTTATAAAAATCAAAGCTTATTATGGTTTTAAAACCACTCTAAACCGCGCTTTATTATTGATCATTTTATCATAAGCTTCACTAACTTTATCTAGTGGATATTCTTCTATTTTTGGTTTTGTACCGGTCATTGCACTAAATTTTAAAGTATCTTCAGAATCCATCGCGGTACCGCTAGGCCAACCCGCAACCGATTTTCTTCCCATTAGAAGTTCCATTGGCGAAACCTCAATAGGATCTCCGGTAGCTGCTACCATTAATAGTTTACCGTCTATTCCCAGGCCACTAATTACCGAAGTAATTGCTTCGCTATTGGGTGCAGTAGCCAAAATTAATTTGGCACCGCCCATATTTTGTAATTCTTTAGCCGCATCATTTTGTTTTGCATTTATAAAATGATGTGCGCCTAATTCTTCGGCTAGTTCTTTTTTGCTGTCACTGGTAGAAATGGCTACGGTGCGC
>Ga0098069_100140_pt1 | contig 41576 bp, 34 predicted proteins | sample 27_taG_FD_92584 | JGI IMG/M metagenome (GOLD analysis project Ga0098069, IMG submission 92584) | Marine viral communities from Cariaco Basin, Caribbean Sea - 27_WHOI_OMZ | ecosystem: Environmental > Aquatic > Marine > Oceanic | place: Caribbean Sea: Cariaco Basin | collected 2014-11-09
ATTACTGCTAATTTAAAGCCCAAATTGTAATCCCGCTGGGTCCGCTTAACTGTTTTGTTTGTTGATGATTTCATAAATAAGTCGATTTGTTGTCAACTTATTTTAGGACGGGTCATATAAAACAAAAAAGCCCGAAACCAATAGGCTTCGGGCTTTTATTTATAAGTTTTAGAAACTTACTTGATCTCTACTACTTCAAGATCAAATACCAGGTCTTTACCTGCTAGTGGGTGATTTCCATCTACCACAATAGTGTCTTCTTTTACATCTTTAACCACAAGATTCATTTCCTGACCGTCAGGGCTTTTAGAAACAAGTCCCATTCCTACTTCTGGCTTAATTTCTTCCGGAAGCTGGCTTTTTTGTACTTCTTGTACAAGCTCTTCTCTTGGCTCTCCGTAAGCTTCTTCTTTAGGAATATTTATGGTTTTCTTCTCGTTCACTTCCATATCGATAAGGCCTTTTTCGAAACCAGGAATTAACTGTCCCTGTCCCATAGTAAATTCTATAGGCTCACCTCTTTCTACGGAGCTGTCAAAAACCTGCCCGTCAGCTAGTTTACCTGTGTAATGTACCTTTACCGTGTCATTTGCTTTTACTTGACTCATAATGTTGTTTTTCAAAAATTATAATGGGCTTTATTAACATGCTGCCCGTTAAAGAATGCAAAGGTACAGTTATTAAATGCGCTTCCAAATTGTGGCAGTTATAATCCCAAAATCTTTAAAAAACATTAACATTTCAATATGCATATATTCTCGAATGTTAGGTATTGAAAGACAATGGCTTAATATTAAAATTGGAATTTTGGTAATAAGTAAATACATTTATTAACTTAACTTTTAGAAAATTATATTAAATACTCCGAAAAGATGAAAGAAAAGCACACCCCAAAATCAAATTCCAGAAGAAGTTTTTTGAAAACCACAGCATTGGCTACTGCCGGAATTAGTATTATTCCCAGGCATGTTATGGGTGGTCCCGGGTTTTTAGCACCGAGTGATAAATTGGTGGTCGCAGGAATTGGAGTAGGAGGAAAAGGAGAGAGTGATATCAATAGTTTTTATCAATCTGGAAAGGCCGATATTGGTTTTTTATGTGATGTAGATAAAAGAAGAGCTTTAAATTCTATAGCTCGATTTCCAAAGGCGAAGTTTTATACCGATTACCGGGAAATGTTAGAAAAAGAAGCAAAAAATATAGATGCCGTTTCTATTTCAACTCCAGATCATGGTCACGCGATACAGGCACTGGCCGCTATGGAGCTAGGTAAACCGGTTTACGTTCAAAAGCCTTTAACACACGATATTTATGAAGCCAGGCAACTTACCGAAGCTGCAGAAAAATATCAGGTTGTTACCCAAATGGGAAACCAGGGAGCTTCGGGAGACGGAGTTAGAAAAATGCGAGAATGGTATGATGCAGATCTAATAGGGAAAGTGCATACCGTTTATGTTTGGACAGATCGCCCGGTTTGGCCACAGGGAATTCCCTGGCCAAAAGGAAAAACCACTGCGGTTCCTGAAGGTTTAGACTGGGATTTATGGTTGAATACCGCTCCCTATAAAAATTATATAGAAGGACTTGTTCCTTTTAACTGGCGAGGCTGGTGGGATTATGGTACTGGCGCACTTGGTGATATGGGTTGCCATTTAATTGAGGCACCTTATCGTGTTTTAGGTCTGGGTCATCCAAAAGATGTTCAATGTAGTGTTGGAAGTGTTTATGTAGATGAATTTAAGAGAGGGTATTTCCCTGAGAGTTGTCCGCCATCAAGCCATGCGGTAATGACATTCCCTAAAACCGAAAAAACCAATGAAGATGTAACTTTGCATTGGATGGACGGTGGAATTAAACCAAAGAGACCGGAGGAACTTGGTCCAAATGAAACCTTTGGCGATGGTGGCAACGGCGTTTTATTTATTGGCGATAAAGGAAAAATGATGTGTGGTACTTATGGTAGAAATCCACGTTTATTGCCAACTTCAAAAACCGATGAAGTTGATGTAGCCGAAAAATATGATCGCGTTCCCGGAGGAGAAGAAGGGCATTATGCACAATGGGTAGAAGGAGCAATTGCCGGTTACGGAAAAAAAGAGTTGAGTTCTCCTTTTGAAATTGCAGGACCTTTAACTGAAACGCTTTTAATTGCTAACCTGGCCATCAGAGGTTACGATGTAAGGAATGAACAAAAACGCGCTAATGGAGATGTTTTTTATAATTATCCCGGGCGCGATATTAAAATGCTTTGGGATTCAGAAAATATGCGTGTAACTAATTTCGATGAAGCCAATCAATTTGTGCGCAGAGAATACCGCGACGGTTGGAAGCTGAGCTAAAATAATAATCCAAAGAATATATTTTATGAAAGTTGTAGTAATTGTATGCCTGGTAATTTTTTACTTCAGCTTTTTAGCTTGTAACTTCAATAATAAAAATTCTGATGAAACACCTACTGTTTGGGATACTTTAGAAGTTTCGGTTTCAGCATATAATTCGGTGAGTTGGCAAACGGGAGCCGGCGGTGCAAATATAACTGCCTGGGGAGATACTCTAAAACCCGGACTAAAAGCTATTGCAGTTTCCCGGGATCTTATAAAAAAAGGTTTAGATCACAATACGCCGGTTAAAATAGAAGGTTTTGAAGGGGTTTTTCGAGTAAAAGATAAAATGCATTATAGATGGAAAAATAAAATAGATATCTATATGGGTGAGGACGTCAAAAAGGCCAGAAAGTTTGGCCGTAAAAAATTAAAGATCTATTATGAGGTTCCACGAGATTCGATTTCAAACGATAATAAAACGCAAAACAAAAATTCTTAATGATTAAAAAATACTTTTTACTATTTATCCTTCTAATTTCTAGTTTAAGTTTTAATGCCCAGCAATCGCCAGATAGCCTGGATCTTTCCCAAAAAATGATAATTGGAGTTACACCAACTCCACCATTTGTGATGGAGGAAAATGGCGAATATGCCGGTTTAAGCATTGATTCCTGGGAATTGATCAATGAAAAAATGAATTTAGATTATGAATTTAAGGAATATGGCTCGCTGGCCGAGCTGTTAAACGGAATAGAAAACAACGAGGTAGACTTCAGTATTAACCCGGTAACCGTTACCGATAATAGAATGAAGCGAATGGATTTTTCCCAGCCATATTTTATTTCGCATACAGGCGTGGCCAAAAGAAGTTAGTCCCAAATCTTTAGTTATTTAGGAAATCTGTTTAGCTGGAATTTTATTTCGGCAATTTTAATTTTATTGGCGGTAATCTTTATTTTCGGATTCCTGGTATGGGTTTTTGAAAGAAAAAAGAATGCCGAAGAATTTGGAAATGGTTCTCGTGGGATTCTGCAGGGATTTTGGTGGAGCGCTGTAACTATGACTACCGTTGGCTATGGAGATAAATCACCCAGAACAACCGGTGGACGCGTAATAGCGCTTATTTGGATGTTTATGGCTATTATAATTATTTCCAGTTTAACAGCAGGAATCGCTTCATCCTTAACCGTGCAAACTATGAACGATGAGATAAATTCTGTACAGGATCTCTCTAAATTTGAAGTGACTAGTGTAGAAAGTAGTAGTGCGCAAGAGCTACTAAACCTTTACAATATAGAACATAATGAAGTGATAGATGAAAAGGAAGGTATAGCATTGCTGGGAAATGAAGAAACCAAACTTTTTGTATACGATGAACCCATTTTACGCTATGAAATCAAGAGAAGGGGTCTGGAAAATGAAATAGAAGTTCTTCCCAAAACCCTTAAAAAAGATTATTACGGCTATAGTTTTCCTAAGAATTCTGTTTTAGTAGACGAGATAAATCCTGTACTTATCGGGGTTTTAAAAACTATGGAGTGGAATAGTATAATGAGTAAATATGAATAATTAACCCAATCCCAGGTAACCAAGAATTATCCAGAGGAGTATAAATACCACGATTATTCCAAAACAACCACAACCACCGCCCAGTTTTTTGGCGCCCCAGCCGGCTAAAATAGCCCTTAAAATACTTTTCATAATAAGGATGTTTTTAGGTTAAGTCAATACTAATTTAGTTGAAAAGGCATTTTGAATTTTAGAATTAGCAAATATTTAGCAGCATGGGCGGGTAAACCTTAAATTCTCTAAAACTTCCAATTTTGTATCTTTATGAAAATCAAAACTTAATATGATGAAAATACATACATTCAAATTGCTTTTACTAAGCTTAATGATATGCAGCGGACTTTATGCGCAAAGCACGTCGGCTAAACTGATTAAGAAAGTTGAAGGTTTCAGTCACCCGGAATCCTTGGTTTTTAATCAATATAAAAACGAATACTATATTTCGAATATGGCCGATAGGGAAGAGGGCGATGGGTTTATCTCCAGGGTTTCCGCTGAAGGTGAAATTATAGAGCTAAAATGGATAGATGGCTTAAAAGATCCAAAAGGTTTGCTGATAAAAGACGATAAAGTTTATGTAACCAATAATACTGAACTTATTGAGATTAGTATTGAAGATTCAAAAATACTTCGAAGAATCCAGGTAGAAGGCTCAAAATCATTAAACGATATTACCGTTGATGCTGCTGGAAATATTTTCATTTCAGATTCAGGGAAGAGTGCTATTTATTTAATGCCTGGCGATTCAGCAAATATGATGATCCCTGAAGATAAAAAAGGCGAAATAATTGAATATTTAGATAGCACGAGATTAGAATATGTAAATGGTCTTTTTGCGCAGAAAGATCATCTATACGCAGCTGCCTGGGGAGAAAATAACGATGGTAATTTTCTGAAAGTGGATATGGATACTCGTGAAATCGAGAAAATATCAAAAGAAGGAATTGGAAATCTGGATGGAGTACAACCGGTTGGTGAAGATGCATTTTATATTTCAGACTGGGCTACAGGAAAAATTCACCTTATAAAGAAAGATGGTGAAATAGTCGAAGTCTTAACCTCTGAAAAAAGCGCGGGTGACATCTTTTTTGATATTGAAAAAGATCAATTGGTTTTACCAATGAATCATCAAAATGCTGTTTGGTGGTACCAGTTGCAATAATTTATGATATTGTTATCAATTTCATATTTCTGAAATTTTATTTTTGATACAAAACCAATCAAATGCAACTAAAGAAAGATAAAAACGATAAAGAGTCTGAAGATTATATCCTTAAAGAAAATAAGAAAACCAATTTTGGAATTGGCTTTATCATCACAGTACTTATTATTTTGATTATTGGTGTAGCGATTTCAGGTTTCTACTTCGAATTGTGGTAATTAACCCGGAAAACTCAAACTACGATCCTAAACTAGTTTCTGAGTCAAATTTATTCTTGGTTCTAGGTCCTACTTTTTTATTTCATTAATCAGTAAAAATGTCTGGTTTACATATTCTTCTTCTAAAAAGAGCGCGAAATAATTCGAAGTAGAGATCATTTCGAAAATTGGAATTCCTTCGTAAGCCAACAATTTAAATAAATAAAAATAAAGCCCTACAAATTGCGAACTGTTTTTAGGAAGGGCAATGGTTATCGAAGAAAGTTCTTCTTTAATAGAGACGCGTCTCTCGCTTCTAAAACAATCTTCAACCAGGTTAGTAAGACTGGAAGATACCAGGATATTACTTTCCTGGTAATTACTGGAATAATTAAGGTAAACTCCGGTTTGATCCTTTACTGCATCCAGTAATCGGGCTTTATTAGCGATAATTGTGTTGGAATTTAAAAAAGTGTATTCTGTGATTCCAGATCTAACTACAATATCTCCCAGCTCCCTTAAATGTTGCATATTTATTTTCGTCCTATGCGGCGCGTAACGGCGTAAAGCCATAATAATAGAACCCTGTTTTACAGGTTTCCGCATTTCTTTTTCTACCTGGGGCTGGATATCTTCTGCAAGTCCACTGAAATTTATAATATCACGTGCAATAGCATCATCTAAGAATGGCTGGTGCCTTATAATATCGTGAACACAAGTAGTTATCGTCTTCATTGTTAAATATTGTACATTTTGTACAAATGTATATAAATTGAGAGATATTTTTTGTCGCGGGTAGCTTAAATTCTAATTATGCATTCAGTTATTTTAGTAACCAACTAAGTTACAAACTGAAATATAATAAAAGACTTAGCGATGAAAGTATTAAAGTTTGGTGGAACATCTGTAGGCTCTGTAGAGAGCATCAGGAATGTAAAAAATATTTTAGCATCCAGGGAAGGGAAGAAGGTTCTTGTTCTTTCTGCTATGGCGGGGGTGACAAATAAATTGGTGGAGATCACTGAACTTATTAAGGCTGAAAATCATATAGCAATTGCTAATATTATTGCTGAATTAAAAGACAAGCACGAAAATACCATTGATTCACTTATTAATGAACCTGATTTAAACGCCCGGGCGAAGAAATTTTTAAATAACATATTGAACAATTTAAAGGAGGTTTGTAAAAGTAATTATTCAGAAAAAGTTTATGCTGAAGTGGTCACCACGGGCGAAACCATGCTCACTTACATTTTCTCTACTTTTCTTACAAATTCAGGGATTCAGAATAATTTTCTGGATGCTAAGGAATTTATGCAAGTCTCAAACCTTGAAAATCCCGATACTAATTTAGTAGGAAAGCTTTTTCAAAAGAGCATAGAAAACCTTGAAGCATCAGACATTTATATTACTCAGGGTTTTGTTAGAGTAGATGCACAGAACTCAATTAGCACATTAAAAAGAGGTGGTAGCGATTATAGCGCAACTATTCTGGCTGCAGCGGTAGAGGCTGAAGAAGTACAGATTTGGACTGATATTGATGGTTTTCATAATAACGATCCAAGATATGTTGAAAATACGCACGCGATAGCCGAGTTAAGTTTTGAAGAAGCATCAGAGCTGGCTTATTTTGGAGCTAAGATTCTGCATCCACAAACTATTTCTCCGGTTATAAAAAAGCAAATTCCGTTATTCTTAAAAAATACATTTACACCTGATCTTCCGGGAACAAGAATTTCCGCAGAGATCCACTCCCGTGGGCTTAAAGCGATTTCGGCAAAGGACGGAATTACCGCCATTAAGATCAAATCGAATAGAATGTTGATGGCACACGGTTTTCTTAAAAAAATATTTGAAGTCTTTGATAAGTATGAAACCGCAATTGATATGATTACCACTTCAGAAATTGCGATTTCCCTAACCATAGATGACGATAGGAATTTAAATGAGATCCTGGAAGAATTAAATGACTACGGTGAGATAACCGTAGAGAAAGAACACAGTATAATTTGTATTGTGGGCGAAGGTCTTATTGAAGATAAAAGTACCAGCCGCTTATTCGAGTTATTAAATGATATTTCTGTAAGAATGATCTCTTATGGTGGTAGCAACAACAACATTTCTCTGTTGGTAGATACAAAAAACAAGGTGCAGACCTTAAAGGGTCTAAACCGAAAATTGTTTGAGGAGCGAATAATGCCTCAATTTGTTTGATTTTCTGTTTGTGAACAGGAGACTGTTCCTTTTGTGTAGTGAAAACCGCCGGTAGGCAAATTTAGCCGGCGGTTTTTTTACTTGATTCAGATAAAATGCTCTTTTCAGCAGAGTCGGGTTGCCTCGAAATCAACTTATATTTTTCAATTATAATGCATCGTGAATTTGCTTTAAAGTAGTTTACCTTTTTCCTTTTCTTCTATGAATTTAGCCATAAAATAAGTGCTTCTATGCTGATGATGTTGTAGCATTCTACCCACAAAATTCTCTCTTCTGTTGACACTTATATTCTGAATAAGCTCAGCTAATTTTTTAGAAAATTCCTGTTGATGTTCTGTCTTATTAAATCTTGAATTAATGATGCGAAATCCATTTTCTACGGCATTTTTCCAAAGATTTTCCTCGGTATATAAACCCACGGCTTTTTTTGCAAATTCTTGCTGATTGTTGGTGATATATCCATTCCAGGCTAAATTTCCCGGAATTCCTTCAGCTCCTACTGAGGTAGTTACCGCAGGTGTGCCGCATTGCATTGCCTGAATAAGTTTTCCTTTTAATCCCGCTCCGAATCTGATGGGTGCCAGGCATACTTTTGCATTTCGCATTACAGCTTCAGCATTTTCAGCCCGGCCTTTTACGATAAATCCTTCTTTTTCGTTATGAAGATTCCAGACTTTCTGTGATGAATACGCGCCGTAAATATAAAGTTTAGCACCGGGTAATTCTTTTCTTATCAATGGCCAGATTTCCTCTTTTAGATATAGAACGGCATTCCAGTTGGGTTCGTGAAGAAAATTACCAATACTTATAAAATTTTTACGCTGTTCGAATCCAGGCAGGTTTATTTTCTCTTCTTCGGAAATGGGTTCCAGCTGGAAAGGAAGATAGTACAGAAGTTTAGAACTTATTCTAAATTCCTCTTGCAGTAATTTTATTTCAGCTTCAGAAATTATGAGACTAAGATCACAACGGTAAATGCTCGCGATCTCTCTTTTTGTGATTTCGGCATCAAAATAAAGATCTATTGAGTTTTTATTCTTCTTAAAAGCTTCTATTCTTGTTTTTCGTAAGAAATGAAGATCTTCCGTATCCAGAATTTTAATGGCTTCCGGGCAATTTTCATCTACTCTCCAGCCAAATTGCTCTTCGGTCATAAATCGATCAAAAAGCACTAGATCTGGTTGAACATTTTTTAATAATTCATCAAATGAAGGATGATTCATTTTAATCACTTCCGAAGCAATATTCATTTTTTCCAGATCTACAGCGAATTCGCTTCTGGCCGCCGTAGTGACAAAGGTGATCTTATAATTTTCAGCAAGAAAAAATTCGAGTAATTGAAGCATACGGCTACCGGCGGCAGAAGAATTAGGCTCGGGCCAAACACAACCAATAACAAGTAGACGACTTTTGGTTAAGCTCATGAGAATTTCAGAGACTGGTTAATATTCTAATTTACATACAGAACTACGAACATTTAAAACTCGATTATCGAGTAAATGTGGCATAAATTCTATTCAAAAATACCTGAAATTGTACCAGATTCCTAATTAAAAACTAGCAGAAAGCAGGAGGGAGGCTGTTACCCAAAGTACCAGAGATACAAGGCCACCAATAATAAAGAAATGCCTAAAGCGATAAATACCCATTCCGTAAATTATGGTATTTGTTTGGTAGCCAACCGGCGTAAAAAAGCTAAAATTAGAAGCAAATAGAACCGAAAGAATAAAAGGCTTAGGATCCATTTGCATACTAGCAGCAATACTAATCGCGATAGGTGTTATGATAATTGCCGTGGCATTATTAGAGATAAATCCGCTTAAGATCATGGTTACCAGAAATAAAATTCCAATAATAATAGTATCGGTTTGATTTTCAAAAACCAGCAGTAATTGATCTGAGATCCATTGGTCTGCACCGGTATTATTCATAGCCACACCCAGGGGAATCATCCCCGCCAGCAGGAAAATAATTTGCCAGTTAACCTGCTCATAGATCTTACCTAGATCTATACATTTGTTGAAAATCATAAGAAAGCAACCAATAATTGCGCTTTTTAAGATTGGGAAAATAGAAAATGCAGAGAGTCCAATAACCACTAATAAAATGCCTAAAGAAAGATATCTTTTGGTGACTGTGGTAACTTCAATATTTTTATGCTGTTGCAGGATCGTGACATTTTCAATTTTTTGTAGCTCTTCCAAAGCGCTTTCGCTAACTTCTACCAGTAAACGATCTCCAACCCTCAATTCAATTTCATCCTTTCCACGGTTAAAAATTCTTCTCCTAGGGTTTCTAAAGTTTCTACGTTTTCTAATTGCTAGGGGAACAGCCCCGTGAAGATCGTACCAACCCACTGTTTTAATGCTTTTACCAATGAGGGGAGAATTGGGTAACATTAGAATTTCTACTACCTGCACATTTTCTTCCAACTCTTCAGAATCTATAATAGGATCAGCCAGTTTCTTATTGTCTTCTTCCTTAATTACGGTAAAACCTTCGGCATCTTTTAATTTTAATAAGTTTTCAAGGTTACAACGTAGTAAAAGTTGATCGCCGTCTTTAAGCGTGGTAAATTTTCCGGGCCAGTCGTTAATAATTCCATTTCTCTTAAGTCTCAAAACTTCAATATCATCTTCATCAGACAAGAAGCTTTCTCCAATACTCTTTCCAATCGCACTGGAGTTACTTTTAATAATTACTTTGGTGATATATTCATCCAGATTATAGTCTTCACTAATTTTTGTTTTTTTGCTTCTGGGCAGGAATTTGATCATTGAGCTCACTACAACTATGGTAATTACCATAAAAATTACACCATACCAGGTAAATTCAAAAAACCCAAAGCGTTCTACACCGCGATCTATTGCTACAGCATTCACAATAAGGTTGGTAGAAGTACCCATAAGCGTGCAGCTTCCTCCAATAATTCCGGCAAAAGAAATAGGTAAGAGTAATTTTGAATTTGGGATATCGTACCGGGCAGATAACTCGGTGATAATTTTAATAAAAACAATCACCACGGCCGTAGTATTGATAAAAGCTGAAATGCTTCCTGCAATAAACATAAAAACAGGCACCATTAGAAAAACAGGGAGCACACGTAAATTTTTGAGGCCGCTAGCCAACCAGTCTATAACTCCGTTGGTTTCCAGGCCAATGGCGATAATCATTAAAGCCAGCACGGTGATAGTTGCAGGACTTGAAAATCCTGAAATAGCTTCTTCGGGACTTACCAAATTTGTGAGTAACAGTGCTGCTAGAATAAAAAAAGCAATTTTATCTACAGGAAAGACTTCCAGGGCAAATAGAATGATCACCACAATTATAATCAAAAACAATATGGCTATCTCGAGGCTCATTATTTAAATTTATGAAATAAAAATAAGCGAATAGCCAACGTTTAAAAGCTTCTTCTGAAATATTTATGATTTATTAAATGCAGATAATTTTTCATCGAGCCTTTATAATTGCTATTTTGAAGCTTAAAACAGAAAGATGAGTAGAGGATTTGTTAAAGAAGACGACCAGGAAGAAGCTCCAATAATTCCGCCCAGAGCGGCGTTACCGGCGGGAGAAACAAATTATGTTACGCCAAACGGTTTAAAAGAATTAAAAAATGAAGAAGAAGCGCTTATTGAGGAAAGAGCCAATCTAGATAAACAAAATGATACCGAAAGAAGAAGGGCACAGGCAGTTATAGACGGAAAACTAAAACTTTTGCGGGAAAGAATTAGTACCGCAAGATTATTAAAACCGGATGACCAGCCTGCAGACGAGGTTCGTTTTGGTGCATTAATAGAATTATTACAGAATGGAAATAAACAGGAGTTTCAAATTGTAGGTGTAGATGAAGCCAATGTAAAAAAACAAAAGATCGCTTTTGTGGCACCTATTGCTAAAGCCGTTACGGGAAAGAAGGTTGGCGATAAAGTAGACTTTAAACTGGGGGAAGAAATTCGAAAGCTAGAAATTTTAAAAATAACCTACTAATGGCGGTATATGTTATGATGGGCGTTTCTGGCTCTGGTAAAACTACCATCGGAAAACTGCTTGCAGAGAAACTAGATCTGCCCTTTTATGATGCCGATGATTTTCATCCTTCGGAAAATGTGGAAAAGATGAAAAACGGGATTCCACTGCAGGATAAGGATAGAAAAGGCTGGTTAAAGGTTTTGGCCCAAAACATTATAGAATGGAACAAAAGTGGTGGTGCGGTATTGGCTTGCTCAGCCTTAAAGGAGAAGTATCGAAAACAATTAACCTCAATTCCTGAAAAGGAATTGTACTGGATTTTTCTTCAGGCAGAATTTCCGGTGATTTTAAACAGGTTAAAATCCCGAAAAGGGCATTACTTTAAGCCTGAAATGCTCAACTCTCAATTTGAAACTCTGGAAGAGCCAACTTATGGATTAAGAATTAATGTAAATACTTCTGAAGAAAATATTTTAAAAGAAATTATGGCGAATTTAAATCTTCCCGAAGCAGAGATCGGGCTCATTGGTCTGGGAGTAATGGGAAAGAGTCTTGCTCTAAACCTGCTTTCAAAAGGTTTTAAGATATCGGTTTTTAATCGGCACGTTCCCGGTAAAGAAGAAGGTATCGCTAAAGATTTTGTGCAGGAAAACGCTGAAAAATACATCTTTAAAGGTTTTGACGATTTACAGGATTTTGTGAAATCACTACAACGCCCCAGAAAGATAATATTAATGGTAAATGCCGGCGCTGCCGTTGATACGGTAATAGAAAACCTGCTTCCTTTTTTAGATAAAGGAGATATCATTACCGATGGCGGTAATTCTCATTATAAAGATACTTTGCGGAGGGAACAGGCTTTACAGGAGCAGGGAGTTCATTTAATGGGCTGCGGTATATCTGGCGGCGAAGAAGGAGCTTTAAAAGGCCCCTCTGTGATGCCTGGTGGTTCTGTGGAAGCCTATAAGCAATTGGGGCCATTTCTGGAAAAAATAGCGGCCAAAGATAAAAATGGAAATCCATGCTGTACCCATATAGGACCAGACGGCGCCGGGCATTTTGTAAAAATGATGCACAATGGAATTGAGTATGGCGAAATGCAACTTATTGCTGAAATTTATCATCTTTTGCGCTTTTATACCCAAACTAATCCTGAAGCGATAGCCGATCTTTTTGAAGTCTGGAACAGAGAAATGAAAAGCTATTTATTAGAAATTTCGGTGGATATTCTTCGGAAAAAAGAAAATGAAGGTTTTCTTATAGATAAAGTCCTGGATGCTGCGAAGCAAAAGGGGACAGGTGGTTGGTCTACTAACGCAGCTTTAGAGCTTGGAGTGCCTTTAGATACAATTACGGCAGCGGTTTTGGCCAGGAATATTTCAGGAATGAAGGAAATTCGAATAGAAGCTTCGAAATTATATAACCCCTCAAATAATCAAGAAGGGAAATTAGATGAGATTAAAGAAGAATTATTTCGTGCCTATAAATCTGCGAGTATGATTAATCATGCAATAGGTTATGATCTTCTTCGAGTTGCGTCTTCAGAATACAACTGGAAGCTCAATTTATCAGAAATTTCCAGGGTTTGGACCAATGGCTGCATCATAAGATCTGGCTTAATGGAAGATCTGGTAGAAGTTTTTAAAGATTCAGATGCCCATTTATTACTGGATAAAAATATGATATCAGCAATAAAACAGTATCAGGCTTCATTAACCAATATAGTTGCTACCTCATTGCAGGCGGGTTATAGCGTTCCGGTCTTATCAGCTGCCGCGAACTACCTATTAAATTTTACTTCAGCACAAAATGCAGCAAATATGATACAGGCGCAACGAGATTATTTTGGAGCTCATACTTATGAGCGAAACGATAAACCGCGAGGTGAATTTTTTCATACCCAATGGAAAAGCAATAATTAATGGAGCTACAATTACTCTTTGCTGTTTTTGCCGGAATCGCTCTTTTGCTATTCCTTATTTTAAAATTAAAAATACAGGCATTTTTATCTCTTTTAATTGTTTGTATAGCCGTTGGAATTTTTGCAGGAATGCCCGCTACCGAAATCCTGGAGACTATGAAAGACGGGATGGGAAGCACACTTGGCTTTGTAGCGACGGTAGTTGGCTTGGGGGCTTTATTTGGTGGAGTTTTAGAACAATCTGGTGGTGCACAACGTTTGGCTTCCTTCTTACTAAAGAAAACCAGTGATAAAAGAGCACCCTGGGCAATGATGGTTACCGGTTTTGCAGTGGCCATTCCCGTTTTCTTTGATGTTGCTTTTATTATTTTGGTACCCGTAACTTATGCCCTGAGCAAAAGAACAGGAAAATCGCTTTTGCTATATGCATTGCCTTTATTGGCCGGTTTGGCAATTACTCACGCTTTTATTCCGCCAACTCCGGGACCAATTGCGGTTGCAGATATTCTGGGAGCCGATTTGGGCTGGGTAATCGTTTTTGGTTTCCTGGCAGGAATTCCCGCCGCAATTATCAGCGGACCTATTTTTGCTCGTTTTATTTCAAAAAGAATAAAAATTGAACCAAAAACATTTTCTGAAGAGATTGAATACGATGAAGAAAAAGCACCATCCCCGGGACTTATTATTTCTATAATTCTAATTCCTATTTTCCTAATTGTGGCAAATACTTTAGTGCAAAGTCCTTTATTTGATGGAGTTTCAATTCCGGGAAGTATTTTATATACCATAGAATTAGTAGGACATCCTTTTTCAGCTTTAATTATTGCGAATCTTATTGCCTGGTATTTTTTAGGTGTTAAACGAGGAATGCAAAAGGAATTTTTAAAGAAAGTGGCTACAAAATCTTTTCAGGCAGCAGGAATAATAATCTTACTTACCGGCGCCGGCGGTGCTTTTAAACAAATCCTGATCAATACCGGTGCTGGTGAAATGATTGCTGATGCATTAAACAATGCCTGGTTTAATCCTTTGCTTTTTGGATTTATTGTAGCAGCGCTGGTGCGGGTTTTACAGGGATCTTCTACCGTAGCAATGATCACCGCTGCAGGTATTACCGCACCCGTTCTAACAGGTGGTGAGTATTCTATGGCCCAAACTTCACTAATTGTTATTGCGATTGCCTCAGGAGCTTCATTATTATCTCACGTAAATGATAGCGGATTTTGGTTGGTGGGACAATATTTGGGACTCACCGAAAAGCAAACTTTTAAAACCTGGACGGTAATGACCACCTTGATTGCGGTTGTAGGTCTTTTAGTTTCCCTAATTCTATGGTTTTTGATCTAATTATTTTTCTTCGATAGTAAATTCCAGCGTATCTACAATATCACCGTATTCATCTACCTGAATTTCGAAATCTATGGCGTTGCTGGCTTTGTAACCAAGTTTCTGCATTTGAACAGGATCAATTTCAGCGGTATAATTCCCTGGTTTTAATCCCAGATAAGTAAAGTAACCGTCTCCTTCAGTTAAAATTTCTTTTACAATGCTTCCGTCTTCATCTATAATATTCACTGTAATTCTACCCTGGCCACGAAGGCGGTTACCTTCTTTAAAATAAACCATCCCTGCAACTTCACCTAAAACTTCTACAGGAACTTCAATTTCCTGGAACTGGTTTGGAATGGTATGCACTTTTATCTTTTCATTCTTAACCTTCCACGCAATATTATCCAGGCTGTTTGGATCAACTTCCAGGATGAGATCAATATAAGGTTGAAGTTCGGTAATTCTAAGTACCGTTTCATCTTCATTATAGGAAAGCCTGCCAGACATGTTTTTAATTTCCATTCCACTTACCGCCGGCTCCATTGGATCTCGCTTTCCGTTGGTATTATAGTCTAAGAACGGAATAATACTTAATGCCGCTTTAGACATAGCAGTACGGTTATTGGCCATTATATAGCCCGTATTATCGTCTAATAATAAACTTCCGCGAGCAGATTGTACAAAAGAATTGTTTCTATTCCCAAGTCTTGAAGTTACCGAGGTTTGTGCAAAATTGAAAGCATACCTTAAACCGACTTCAAAAATATGAGCGTCCCGCAAAAGATTATTTTCATAAGCAAAATTGACAAAACCCTGCTCAAATACCGGACGTTCTATTTCAAGAATTATATTATTGAATTGATTTCGACTAAAATCATATTGTATTTGTGGAGAAAAAAGGAATTTATTCGGAAGCCTGTAATTCTGAGAAAGTGAGGTATAAATTGTGGGTTCTTTTACTCGATCGTTATAAATCCCGTAAGTAGTAAGGTTGGTGCTTATACCCATTATAGCGCCAGAAAGTAATAATTGCGCCGTGGTAAACTCGGTAGTGGGCATAATGATCTGGTTTACACTAAACCGACTAAACATCGAGAAATTTTTAGTTCGAATAGGGGCCGAAAAGCTTATTTTTCTTTCTTCCAGGTAATTAAAGTTAATCGCGGTTTGATCTTCATCATATTTTATATAATTAAGGTCTACCTGAAGATTCCCCGGGGTTCTATAGCTCAAAATCCCTTCCCCTTTAACTCCGTGCATATATTCACCCGTAAAGAGGAAATTTGAAGCGAAACGAATGGAAGAATTTACAAAAGGCATCACTTCCCCGCTGGTAACGCCGGTAAGATATTCTGCCCCACCACCAATAGTTACAGCATTACTTAATCCATAATTAAAATTTACGCGAGAAAAGCGATTTAATTCATCATTTTCAACGATTCCTGCGCTAAGCGTATATTCCAATTCATTTTTAGGGACAAAATTATACGGTATATTAATTACTCTTTCCTGAATTCGTTCTTCCCCGTATGGGCCGTAAAACCTGAGGCTCACGGCGGTGTTCCCATACATTAACGGAACATCAAAAGTATAGAAACCCGAGGCATCTGCCTGGGTAAATTCAACTAAAACATTATTCACATACAATTCTACCGTCCATCGAGGTTCGGTATAATCGTTAAGCACATAGGTTCCAAAAGACCTGCGGTTTTGAAATGGGCTATTGCTAATTTGTACACCACTAACCGGCGCAAATAGAGAAGAGGTAGCACGAGTAAAAATTCTACCTGCTGTTACCTGTTTAAAAATTTTACTTTCATTATTTATATAACGCCATTGGTAAAATTGGTTTCTGGAATCAAAAGGAACCCGAGTAGAATAGTTAAGCATGAGGTTGGTTTCCCCACCTAAAAACATCGTACCAAGCCCTAGAGATAGACGATTATCATCTTCAAATTCACTTTGCTGTGTAGTGACTACACCCCAATCTAGAGCACCTCCCTTAAAAAAAGGATAGCGCCTGGCCATGGTAGTATCGGGCTCTATAATACCTTTTACGCGATTAAGATTCTCCCTTACTTTTTTAAGGCGCATTTCTTTTATAACAGGCAGGTCTTTTTCAGTCTTCATAGTCACTGAGAGACTTCTAAAAGAAAAGTTTGTATTTAAGCCGAAAATTTGCCCAAAAAGATTTGATTTCAAATAGAGGTTTAGCGGTGTTTTTATGTATTGCTCATCACTAAGCGCAAATTGCTGGTCTTTATAAAGAATTCTATTCTCTGAAGGGTTTATAACGTAAGAAGAATCGGGATTAATAATAAAGCCTTCTAAACCATTCTCGGTTTCTTCGTTCTTGATCTTGAGATAATCAAAAAGTTCTTTAACAGGAATGTAGGCGTCCTGACCTTTAATAGCGATTGGAATTTCTATCACACCAAGATCGGGTACATTCATTTCTACGCTTAACTCATCGTATTCAGGAAAATCTTCCTGTGCCATTCCCGGAAGAGTAAAGAATACTAAGAATATGAATAGTGAAAGTTTTATGTAAAGCTCAACAGTAAAAGCGCAGGGTAGTTTTTGCATCAAGCGAAGCGTTCTTGCTATTGGTGAATAAAATTAAGCGTAAAATTTCCAAAATATGTGCCCGGCAGGTTACCTGAATTATCGGATGGAATTCTTAAAGTTCCACCTACAAAAATTTCGTTAGGAGTTTGAGCATTGGGAGCCCGGGTTACGAATGTTCTTTGACCGGTGCTAAAACTATTGATAAAAAGTTGAATTTGGAGCCCGGTCTCCTGGTTCTCTAAAGTGAACGGTCCCATATCTTCAATTTGAATAATTGTACCCGGATTGGCATAAACATCGAATAAAGCTGCAGATACGGGTTGACCGAAATTCAGTTCAAAAATATCCCCATCTACGGTGCGCTGATCGTCATAGCTTACCGTAACATTTCCGCCACTATTTCCAGCCGTAAATGAACCAAAATTAAGGTTTCTGGAAGTTCTTACTTCAACTTCAATGGGAATAGGTGGATTCTCCTGAGCGCTAACTTCCATTACTGAAAACGTAAATAGCAAGAGCCAAAAATAGGTTTTATTAAAAATGAAGTTATACATATTGTTTTCTCTACTTTTTTATGACTACTTTTTTGGCGTGTCGTTCTTTACCTACCTGAAGGTTAATAATATATACTCCATCACTGGTAATACCATCAAAAATCACCTGGTCTTTTCCACGCCCTTGTTTAATTTGGAGTATTTGCCCGGTAATTGTACTCGCTCTTAAAACCCCTTGCTGGCTTTCTTCTAAATTTAGCTCTATCACTACATTACCATCTTCAACTTTAACATCAAAAGGTTCATTAAACGCAATTGCCGGACTTGGAACTTCTTCTTCAGAAAACATTAATTCGAACCTGGAATTATGTGTTCCTGCTTTAATATTAAAAGTGTATTCAGGATCTCTACTTAAATTCTGACCGATACTTTTTGTATGGTCTATTAAGTAAACATTAAAATTCGGACTTAAATTTTCTATGGAGGCTAAGTTGATTTGCATCTGGCCATTTTGATCAGCTTTTATTCCCAGTGGAATTTTTTTATAACTCCTGCTTTCCGGAAATGGAATTGCATTAATCGCGAGTTCTTTTTTATCTGTAGTAATATTATAAAAACTGGGTACTGCAGGATCTGTATTCATTAATTTATGAGCATCCATTTCCTTTTCAAAATTAGGAGTGGCATACGAGGAAAAATAGATCACCATAGCATCTTTTCGGTTAGCTCCTTTAAAACCTGCCTCTAAACGAAGAAGTGATTTTTGCTCAGTAACTTGCGCCCTATAGAATTCCTGGTTAAAATTGTTTGTACGCACCCTGTTATCCATTCCAAAACTACCGGTTACCAAATCCTGAGTATCAGAATCACTTACTTTAATAAAAAAGCCCTGCATTGATGGAATTACATTTGGAGAAGCATTATCTCCGGTAGAAATATCGTTTACGTAAGCGGTATAAGTTCCGGTGTACTGGTTATCATCACTTGCGGTAAAAAAATAAATTCCGTCATCAATATTAACTCGAGTCCATCCATTGGTGGCATTCCAATCTATTGGTGAAGGGTAGGGGTTACCTACTAAATGAAAACCTTTGGTATATTCCCGGTGATTGTTTTCTAATTGACGGGAAGGAATTTCTCCATTATTAACTTCTCCAATCAATTCTATAGTTTGTTGGCCTGCAGAAGTACCAAAATTAAGCGCATATCCTTCAGAAATATTCAAGGTGTTAGTAGGCTCGATGTAATCTTCCCATCCGGTGGCATCAAGGTCTAGACTGTCTACTCTTCGGTTTTCTTCATATCTATAAAAATGTGGAAAGCCACTTTCAGGATCTGAGAAATCCATAAAAGGAGCAAAATCGCCTACAACCGAATTTTGAAATGGCGAACTGAAATATTTATAGCCAAAGGCTTTGTCCAGGTAACGCTGCATACTCACCAGGCCAATTACTTCTCCATTTCCGCTACCGTCTATAAATGCAGTTTGATTTTCATTTGAAATTAAGGTCAATTCATTTCCGGTATCTAAATTTCCATCCTCAACTTTTAAAGTTCCTGTAATTTCAATAATCGCCTGGGAAGTTACTCCCAAAGGATTGTCGATTTGTAGATTTTGTATTCGATTATTTTCAAAAGCTGAATTTGGAATGATCTGCGCTGAAGTTCCTTCAAAAGAAACGCTTCCGGTTTCGGTATTTAGAATTCCATTATTAGTCAAATTCCCTGAAATACGTAACCAGTTATCAGTTACTTCTACACTCGCATTATTTTCAATCGTTAAATCTTTAGATAGGGCATTAGTTCCGGCAGAAATTTTGGGATAATTTCCTGAAGCTAAATTTTCGGGAATTAATACATTGGTTTCTAATGTTGGTAAAGTGTTGCAGCTCCAGTTATTGGTGTTATTCCAATTATTGTCTTCGTCGCCTGTCCATTCCCATTCATCCTTAACAATAATTGTTACAGAGGCGTTAGGAGAATTATTCACACAACCCGTTTCGATGTCTTCAATACTCGTAATGGTAAAATTAGTAGTACTATTTATACTATAAGGCAAGGTGAAAACATTATTATCCACAGGAATATTATTTACGGGAGTTCCATTAACCTCGGCTGAAATCAAATAATTTCCACTACCCGTGAAATTTCCTGAAAGTATTACTTCTCCTCCCAAGCAAAGTTCTGTAGGGCTTGCACTAAAATTTACCTGTGGTGTTTCTGCTATCAAAATACGAGCAGCATCAGATTCATGTGTTGTAATATATGGACTTGCTCCTAAACCTTTATTATTAGCACTTTGCAAACTTACGCGCCTGTAAATAAAATATTCTCCAGGCTGATTAAAAGGAGCCACCGATAAATCTGGTGTGAAATTCTTTTGTGTTGCCCCGGGAATTTCAATTTTTGGCCCGCTTTCAGAAGTACTATATAACCATTGAAAACCAGATCCAACTTTTGTGACCCCGGGAACTAAATCGATATCATCTCCGGTAATTTCTTGTGTCGTACCATCATCACAAATTACCTGGTCAAGTGCACCTGCAAGTTGATTTCCAGCAATTTTTTGCAGGTTTTGAAACTCTACCACATTACCACCACCGTTTTCGTAATATTCGTAAGCGAGTAGATTCTCTTGTTCGTTAAGGTTCAGTAACACATTAGCGTCTGTCCTTGCACCTCGATCTGTCCAATACTCATGGATAGTTTCATTATTTATTTTTAATCTAATGCCATCATCAGACCGAAGGTTGGCAACATACAGACCGGTTTTAGAAGTAGCATTCAAATACCTAACTGAAAAAGTTTCGGTATAAATAGCATTAGTACCATTTCCCGATGATACCTCGAAGCAACTTTCATTTCCGCCAAATTCCTGCGTGAATTCTTCCTGCTCGGTATAAGTTCCAAGGTAGGTGCCAAAATTAGTTCCATCGTAGACGTGCCCAATCCAGGAGTTTGTGCCTGCAGTAGTTTCATCTCCTGTAGAAGGTGTGTTAACAATGACGATTACGGTGGTTGTACTTTCTTCACTGGTACAGCCATTCACTGTTGCCGTTACTGAATAAGCTCCGGCCTTAGCTGCGGTCATATTAGGTATTTCCGGATTTTGTTGGCTGGAAGTAAAACCATCAGGTCCAGTCCATTCATAGGTCGCTCCCGGAATATCGGAAGCTGTAAGCTTCAGGCTCCCCTCAACGCAAATGGGTCCATTATTATTAACTAAAGGAGCAGATGGAATCATATTTACTGTTGCCAAGACAGGAGTTCTTGTACCTGTAGTACAGCCATTTGAAGTTGCATCCACATAATAAGTAGTATTTGATGAAATACTGGGTGTTGTAAAAGTAGTCCCGGTTCCTAAACTAGTTCCTCCTGTTGCTGTGTCATACCAATTTATGGTTCCTGTAGAAGCTGTGGCTCCTAAACTAAGAGTTCCCTGCCCACATCGGGATCTAGGAGTTGTACTTGTAATTGTTGGATTAGGATTCACAACAACATTTGTTGTAGCCACCTCACTTGTACAACCATTCACAGTTGTAGTTACAGAATAATCCCCTGCATTAACTGATGTGGCATTTGGAATTACAGGGTTTTGTTCATCAGAAGTAAAATTATTGGGGCCGGTCCAGGCGTATGTTGCTCCGGGAACATCGGAAGCGGTAAGTTGAATGTCTTCTTTCTCACACAAAGGACTGTTAGAATTAACCTCGGGACGCTCCGGCGAAGAATTTATTGAAATAATTTCTGATAGACCACCAGTAGTGCGAACAGTGGGATTTATTGAAGAAACTAATATCTGATAGTCATTTCTTGAGGCAAGGGTTATAGGGATATTAAAGGTTCTCGAGAAATCTCTATATCCGAACCATCCTCCAGTAGAAGGTTGAGAACTCTGAAAAGTTTCTTCATAAAATGTATTAAAAGTTTGATTGTTACTATCATAGATACCAACTTGAATTATATAAGTTGTATTGGATGTAAACCTCGAGAAAAAACCGTTAGTTGCTCGAAAATCGACCTGCAATTCTTTACCAGTACAAATCTCATTTTCAGAAATTATAACATTGGATATACTCTGCCCAAACCCATTAAACCCAAAAAACAAAAAAACCACCAGAAAAAATCCCGGCTTAAAACAAGAGGAAAGTTGAGGGTAGTTTTTTTTCATGCGCCGTAAAACCTATAGCTTTATTTCGCTAGTAGCTAAAGTGTCTCCTTTATCTTCAGAATAGCTTACTTTTAGAACTCCGCTAGTCAAATCTACCTCAGCAGCATTTCTAAGTTCAAAACTGAAACTTCTTTTTGAATTTGGCGTATAAACCGAAACTCCTTTTACCATTCCTATTTCAATTTGTGTCCCATTTGGGGCAATATGAGTAGCGGTAAGATTCCCATAAACTGACATGTTTCCGGAGCGATTGATCACTAAAGATAGTTTTGGATTCTCTCCTTCCAAATTTAAGGAAAGCTCACTTAGATCAATTTCGGTAGTAGAATTTCCTTCACGTATAATAATTGGAATACTAATCCCAAAAACGGTTTTGATATTGATAGAAATTCCTTCGCTTTCCTCGGCTTCCTCGGCACCAAGTGCAGTTTGCTCTTCTATAGCGCGAAAATACATATGCGAACGGTATTCGCCCTGTTCTAAGTTTCCGGTTCTGGTTAATTGAACACGGATGGTTTGAGCTTCATTTGGCGCCAGGGAAACGCGGCGAGGAAAATACCTTAGAAAACCCTCTGCAAAACGCTGACCATCTTCCGGCTCTTCTACCTGTTCAAAATTTCCTTTTTCGGTCATTTTGTAATTCACAAAAGAAATAGCATATACAGCCGTATCGCTACCGGTATTGGCAAGGTTTATTTCCTGTGAACGTTCAGAACCGTCAAATACCAAACGTTTGGGCATGATCATAAGATCGCCCTGGGCGTAAGTTGCAAGTCCTGAAAAAATAAAAATGAATAATAGGAGTAGGGGGCTAAGTAGTTTTTTAATCATATCCGTGGGGCGGGATTTTTATGTTATAATGTTGGTTTCAAAGATAATAAATAAGAATTTGCCTGTTAAGGAAATCTAAAATTAATTATAAGAAACCGTCACGTTGAAACCAGAGGAATTTGTATAAAAGCCGGAAGTCTGATTAGCTTCCAGGTTTAAAGTACCACCAATTTTAATAATATCGGTTACATTGCCTTGCTGGGGAGCAACCGTAAATTGGTCTATTGTAAGAATTTGGTTAGGATTTTCCTGGTTGTATAAGGTAAATTGCTCAGGCAGGGTAATGGCGTAATTGTTATTACCGTGGGTTACCACTGCTTCTGCAGGATTTACCGTTCCAGGAATAGAGTTAGAAATCTGCACTCCATAAGCAACCCTTGATCCATCTGGTGATAAAATCACCTGTCCGGGGTTATAAGCACTTATTACATTGCCAAAATCCAGGTCTACCGTTTTATCAATTTTAATAGGATCTATAACCGTTGCCCTGCTGTTTACCGTAGCGGAAGCTGAATTCTGCGCACATAGGCTAAATCCGAATAAGCTTATAAATAAAATGAAAAGATAATTTTTCATTGTAGTTTTTATAAAAGCGGTTAGACAAAACTTGGTTTAAACTAAAAAACGCCGCCACAAAGGGCGGCGTTTTTATATATTATAATTTGATATTGAGATTATTCGTATGTAACAGTTACATTAATTGTACCTTCGTATGTTCCTGCTGTCTGGCCTGCTGGAACATTTAAAGTCCCTCCAACTGTAAAGGATTCGGCGCTATATGCTGATCCTTCTAAGCTATGTTTTAAATCAGAAACTGATACACCATCGGGTTGATCAGTTACAGCAAGTCCTATGGAATATTGTGTTGTAACATTGTTATCTCTCGATACAGTAAATTCCGGAACACTAACGTCCAAGTAGGCGCCAATCAACATCTCCGAATTTTCTGGAAATGTTCTTTGTCCTGCAGGGGTCAAAACAACTGCGGCATCAGACTCCGGGGATGCAAAGGTACCAAAATCTAAAGATCCTGATGATAATGTAATTGTTATAGGTTCTACAATTTTTGCATTTACAGCGGCATTAGCATTCGCAGAATTTTGAGCAAAGACGGTTCCTGAAATAAGGGCTAGTAGGATAAAAGTAATTTTTTTCATTTCGTTTAATTTAATTTTGATTTGGGTTCAAATGTTTAACACTGCAAATATGGGGGTAAACCCTTACACGAATGAAACTTATTCGATAATCAAGATAAAATACTCGTTGAAATGCACCTTTAGATAAAATTATGATAAAACTACAACGATATAGTAGTTTTTATTGAAGAATTTTCAATTGTAGTTCACGGTAACCTGTAAATCGCCATTGGTTTTGTAGTTGCCGGGTTGCTGATTAGGATTTACAATTAAACTTGCTCCGACTTTTATAGTTTTACCGTCACCGGCTATAGAAGAACCATCATAATTTGTGGTGAAATCCTGAAGAAGCATACTTTCACTACCGCTACTTAACCTATGACTTCCTTTTGGTAAACTAATACCAAACGCAAAACCCGTTTGGCCGGTAACCTCGAAAGTCGCGGCAGAAACAGTTCCACCTTCGGCAAGTTCAATGTCTCCATTGGTTATTCTGGTATTTTCAGGAGTTAAAATTACAGCGCCACCATTTCTAGCATCAATATTGGCAAATTGCATATTATTAGTGGTGGTAATTCCAATAGGTTGAATAATGGTAGCCGAAGCTGTAAAATTGGCCGGGGCAGAAGCCTGTGAAAACAAGCTATTTACTGTTATAATTGATAAAAATAAGATTAGTGTTGTTATTCGTAACATCTTCAAACTGCTTAAATAGATTTTCGTATTTTAAAGGTATAAAATAATTCCAGTAAAAATCGTTGAAATGCATGAAAAATCGTTGAAATACACCTTTTTTATGATTTATTTAAGTTAGCCAGTTGGAAATGACTACTATTTTATTTGGTTTGGGCTGTACGAATAATTGGTTATAGCCTATATAGCTTAACTTTAAAATATTTAGGTTGTGAGAAGAATATGAGTAAATTAGGGGTCTTAACTAATCAACTTAATTTGCTTATTTATGAAAAACTCTTACTCTACCAGTCTTAATCTTCAAAACACCGATTTTGGACTTTTACTATTTAGACTAATTATTGGAGGTCTAATGCTTACCCACGGAATTCCAAAACTGCTTACATTTTTCGGAAGTGAGGAAATTGTTTTTGCGGATCCTATTGGATTAGGGGAGACTGTCACCTTTACATTTGCAGTTTTTGCAGAATTTGTATGTGCTATTCTTATAATTCTAGGCTGGGTTACTCGCTTTGCTTCAATACCTTTAATAATAACGATGGCTGTGGCCGCAATTATTGTTCACTGGACGGATGGTTTTGGTCGGCAGGAATTACCTTTATTATATATGGGTGGCTTTCTTTTATTGTTCTTTACAGGGGCAGGTAAATTTTCACTCGATTACTATCTTTTAAAGAAAAAATAATGGCAAAAGATCGCAGGGAATTCTTAAAGAATAGTGGAGTCTTGGGCTTAAGCGGACTTATTAGTCCGTTTTCTGTGTTTTCTGAAGATTATGATTTCCTGAATTTTCAGCAGAATTCCTACCTGATAAAAAACACTGAAATTTTAAGCATGGACGATTCTGTGGGCGATTTTTTGGGAATGGTTTTAGTTGAAAACGGAAAAATTTCCGAAGTTTCAAAGAATATCGAGATTCCGCAGGGAATTGAAATTATTGATGCTGAAGGCGGAATTCTAATTCCGGGGCTTATAGATTGTCATTGGCATTTATGGACTTCCTTGTTAAGAAGTATGTCAGGAAATTCCCAGCAGGAAGGGTATTTTAAAATGACCGCAAGGTATTCAGAATTTTATTCACCGGAAGATATGAAACTTGCGGCAAAATATGCCATTGCTGAAGCAATTGATTCGGGGATAACCTGTATTAGCGATTACAATCATAATGCAAGAAGTTGGAAATATGTAAAAGCTAGTTTTGATGCTATGGCCGAAATGGGTCTTCGTGGTCACGTGAGTTATGGAACTTATCGAAATATGAAAGAAAGTGATTCTACAGATTTTAGAGGGATAAAAACCTTAAAAGAGCTGATAGAATCAGATTCAAAATATAATGATATTAAGTTAGGTCTGGGATCCCGTTATGCTAATTATCAGGATATTATATTTGATTGGAAACGTGCCCGGGATTTAGGCTTAAGAATTACTATTCACGCAAGTTCTAACGAAAGTCAGAAAGGGCAAATAGCCTCACTTTATAACAAAAACCTTTTAGCTGAAGATGTCAATATTATTCACGGAAATGCTATTACTCCCAGGGAAATTGAATTTGTAGAGAAAACTGCTGCGAGTATTACCATGACCCCATATTCCGAAATGCGTATTGGTTACGGCCTGCCTAAAATTAATCAGTTAAACGAGTCGCAAATTAATTGTTGCGTTGGTATTGATACTACTGCTTTAACCGGTAATGCACATTTATTGGATACATTAAAATTGCTTCAAAATTTAGCAAACGCAAATGCTAAAAACGAATTCTATATTAATCCGAAAAAGCTTCTGAAAATGGCTACCATTCAAGGAGCGAAAAATCTTGGGATTGATAATGAAACAGGATCTATTACTCCAGGTAAAAGCGCAGATTTGGTTTTGCTAAAAAAAGATGATCTTAATTTCTCTACCGGAAATAAAGCTTATCACTTGGTAATTGAAGCAGCATTACCCAGCAATATAAATATGGTTATGGCTAAAGGAAAAGTTTTGAAATATAAAGGAAAGCTTACCGGAATTAATTCTGACGAATTAATAAAAAATGCTAAAGAGCGTTTTTCTGAAATGAATCAGGAAATTGGATAAAAAACCTCCTGCCACTAAATTTTATTACAGGAGATTTTTTAAAGATATTCTTTAAATTAAGTTAGTTATCTTATTTTGTATCAGGATCTGGTAAATCGTCCAGACCTTTCTTTTTATCAGAAGTTCCTTTTTTATTAAAACGATAGTTTTCCTCGTCTACCAGTTCCTCTTTGTCCTTTTTATTGTTTTGATTACTTCCCGGGATATCCATATTATCAGCTGTAAAATCTACCGGTTGTTCACGATCCAAATCTTTATCCTGACCTTTATTCATACTGCGACCTTTTTCATTTAAGGCTTGTTTGTCTTCCGCAGTGATATCAGAATTATACTTTTTCTTATTCTCTTCTTTACTCATAATTTTTCTTTTTTTTGAAATTAACAAATAGGAGGAAACTTAAAGAAAATACGAGGTTAAAATCTGGTTAAATAAAAATGGCCTAAAAAGAAAATCAATCTTTTTAGGCCATCTATATTGTTAATGGGAAAATGAGTTTTACTCAGACTCCAACATTGCGAAAAATTTATCCAGATTAGGTATAATTACAATTCTGGTTCTTCTGTTTTTTGCTCTGTTCTCGTTATTAGTATTGTCTACTAAAGGTTGGTAACTACTTCTTCCTGCTGCAATAAGTTTCTCTGGTGCAACATCATACTTGTCCTGAAGTAAACGTACAATTGAAGTTGCTCTTCTTACACTAAGATCCCAGTTGTCCTGGATGTAAGAACCTTCAACCATTGTACGGTCATCTGTATGTCCTTCAATCATAACTTCCATTGCAGGCTCAGAATTGATCACCTCGGCAAGCTTTTTCAACAAAGGTTGAGCATTATTAGAAACTCTGTAGCTTCCGCTTCCAAATAATAATTTATCTGAAACGTTGATCATCACTACAGTTTCATCAACGGTGATATCAATATCCTCATCGTCAGATCCTTCAGAAATATTACTTTTTAAGTTATGAGAAACCGCAAGGTTAATAGAATCCTCTAGAGTTTTAGCCTCTGCAACTTTCTCAGGATCCATTTTTGCGATGGTAGCTCGCATTTTATCCTTGTTGTTATTAGACATTACGGTAAGATCGTTCATTTCCATCTTACTATCATTCTCCTCACGTAAAGAATTGATCTTTGAGTTGTAATCTGCAACACGTTCTTCTATTCGTGCGTATTTTTCTTCAATTTCTTCTTTTTCTACTTGTGTTTTTTGCAGCGTGCTTCTGGTATCATCAAGTTCACTTTCCAGTGCAACATATTTTTTCTTTGATACACATGAGCTTAGCATTGTTGCTGCTAAAACTGTAACTGTGATTGCTCTCTTCATATTTCGGATTTTTTTAAGTTAGGCCTTAGTTTTAGATTTGGTTATTTAAAGGCTGATACATTTTAGGCGAGAACCATACCAGTTGAGCATAATAATCAACTTTTTACCAGGAGCTAATATTTATTAAATTCTGAACTTCTCATTCTATGTGATTTACGGGGCTTCCGGCTACTGAAATTAAATTAAGGGAATAATTTATTTGTGATTTAGCAAAAGTCTAAAATTGTGGATTTCCACTAAAAACTGTGGTGAAATTGCACACTTTTAGTTGAGGAATGTTAAAAGAAAAAATAAACTCGTGCATTTTTACATAACTATATTTCAGCGTTTTATATTTTTTTTGTTCCTGGTTTTCCGCAGTGATAATTTAAAATAGTGATCCAGACGCTCTTCTTGCTACTTTGAATATTGAAATATTAAAGTTTCTGGAAGCTTAAGTATTAGAACTGTATTTTTTACAATGCACCCCTCTCAAATCTTCTTCAGGACCAGAGGACACCGTTACATATGCAACAATTCCAAATAAGAAATTGAACCCGTCAGAATAGGACTTAATTAACTAAATCTTAGGTTTAAAAACTTTATATTACTCCTAGAATACAATAAATTTGAAATTCTAGCGATCATAGGATTTGGAAAACGAAAAAAAGAAGAAGAAAAAAAGATATAGAATATTAAAGGTCCTCGCAAAATTCTCTGCGGGGCTCTTTATTTTTATAATACTACTGTTACTTTTTATTAGAAGTCCCTGGGGACAGGATATAATAAAGAATCAGGTGGTAAAGAATATTTCCGGTAAAACCAATACTGAGATCGCGCTGGATAAACTTTTTATCACTTTCTCCGGAAATATTCAATTAGATGGACTTTACCTGGAGGACAAAAAAGGTGACACTCTGGTTTACTCCAAATCTTTAGAAGCCGATATTCCCATTTGGCCAATTATCCAGGGAAATGCAATCAGTGTAGATAATTTAGACTGGGAAGGCTTAAAAGCCAATATTGTTAGAAAAGATTCTATTGATGGTTTCAATTATGAGTTTTTAATGGAAGCCTTTGCAAAAGATTCTACTCAAACCACCCAGCAATCACCTCAACAAGATACCACAGCTTCACAGGAAATTAATATAGGTAATATTGATTTTAAAGATTTCAATATTACTTTTAAAGATGATGTGATGGGTATCGATACCCAAATTTCTCTGGGTGAGCTTATCCTGGAATTCGAGAAAACCGATCTGGAAAAAATGGATTTTCGTGCAGAAAATGCCAGTCTTAGCAATACAAAATTGACTTACTTACAGAACAAGCCGTTTCCGGCTCCCGAGAATGAGGAGCCTACGCCAATGCCTTATTTAGTGGTAGATAATTTTAATTTGGAAAATGTACAGGTAAACTATAATTCTGTTCCTGATGGAATAAATGCCAATATTGATATAAATGAATTTTTAGCGGAAGTTCCTTTAATGGATCTCAAAACCCAGGAGATTGAAGTCGCTGAAATTGCACTCCAAAATTCAGATATAAAACTAGAAATACAAACTCTAGAGAAGTCGCAGGATAGCACGGTGACTGAACCTGTTCCTTTTACCTGGCCAAATTGGAAAGTTTCCGTAGATAAAATAGATTTCTCCAAAAATCAATTGAGCTACTTGATAGATGGAGCTAAACCGAAAAAGGGAGAATTCAACGCTGAAGCTTTAGTTCTTGATTCTCTAAATTTTAGAGCAAATAATTTATTTTTTAAAGATAAAAGTGCAGAAGCAGAAGTTGCTGCTTTAAATTTCAAGGAAGCTTCAGGACTTAATCTAAATGAACTTCATTTTAATCTAAATTTTGAAGATACGCAATCAAGCCTTTCAGAGCTTGTATTGGTTTTAAATGGAAATCAATTAAAAGGGGAGGCGAGTTTAAATTATAATTCTGTTCAGGAATTGATAGACAATTACGAAACGGCAGAACTTTCAGTCAATTTACCAACAATTCTAATAGATGTGAAGGAGGCTTTTAGGTTTCAGCCAGATTTAAAGTCTAACCCTTATATGAAGGAGTTGGCCAGCAATAAAGTTTTCGGGAACCTTAGAGCTTCGGGTAAATTATCTTCTATTGGAATTTCAAGAGCTAATTTTAATTGGAAAAACACTTCATTTTCCGCTAACGGAAATATTTATAATGCTACCAATCCAGATAACATAAGCTTTGATATTCCTCGTTTTAGCGCGAAATCTAGAAAATCAGATCTTACCGGTTTTGTTAGCGAAAAAGACCTTGGCATAAGCATCCCGAAAAATATTCAGCTAAGTGGAAACTTCAAAGGAAGTCCGGAAGACCTTTCTGCTAAAGCCTTTTTACAAACTTCTGAAGGAGATATTCGTGTTGACGGGAATTTCACCAATAAAGATGAGATCGCTTTTAAAGGAAAAATGTCTTCTGAAGAACTTCAGCTTGGAAATCTTTTACAAAATGAAAGTCTGGGTGCTTTAAACCTGGAACTGGAAACCACCGGAAGCGGAAGTACCGTCAACACCCTCGATGCTACTTTAGATGCAACAATTACTTCTTTTTCATATAATGATTACGAGATAAATGATCTTAATATTACCGGCGAGATCGAAAATGGTAAGGGCGATATAGCCTCCAGCTATAAAGACGAAAATTTAGAATTGGAGCTTAATTCCCAGGTAGAACTGGATTCAGTGAAACCAAAGGCTAATCTAAATTTAAACCTTAAAGGCGCGAGGTTACAGGAATTAGAACTTGCTTCCCGCGATATTAGGCTAGGTTTTAAATTGAATGCAGAGTTTGAAGGAAATGCTGAAGAATATGAAACCTATGCCGATTTTACTGAAGCGGTGGTGGTTTATGATAATAGCACCTATCTCCCGGGAGATCTAAATGCGCATGCTTTTGTACGGCCAGATTCCACTTCGGTACAGATTAGCAATAAAATTCTAGACCTGGATCTGAAATCGAATGCTGATCCTGCAGATTTTACAGCCGCATTAAATAGACATTATGAGTCTTATTTTACCGAGGTAGATCCTTTAGATACCGTGCATCCGGTAAGTTTAAAACTACGAGGTACAATTAAGGATGCACCTGTTTTAAATGAAGTTTTTCTATCTAATTTAGAACAATTGGATACCATAAATATTGAAGCAGATTTCAATGAAAAAGAGCGAAAGCTGGATGCTTTGGTGAGCTTGCCATATATAAATTATTACAGCAGTGAAATTGACAGTCTTGAATTCAGGTTAAATTCAGATCCTGATAACTTTGATTTTAATCTTGGATTCAAAGCCATTAATTCGGGGCCAATCGCTATTCAAGAAACCGATTTTAGCGGAAGTCTTACAGAAAACAAACTTAGCCTTGATTTTACCTCTATTCAGGGGGAAGAACGCTTATTCCACGTAGCTTCAGAAATCACAAAACCCGGAAACAATCTGAGGTTTCATATAAATCCTGAAGATTTGATTTTAAACAAAAAAGAGTGGAACATCGCTGAAAACAATGAAATGCTGGTTTACGATCAGGAAATTAGTGCTAACAATTTTAGGTTAAGTCGTAATGATCAGGAAATGATTTTAAGCGATGAACTTTCGTATTCAGATAAAAATCATATTGGGTTACAATTTAATAATTTCAATTTGGGAGTTTTGCTTAATTACATTAATCCTGAAGAAAAACTTGCCACAGGCCAATTAAACGGACACCTGGTTTTTGAAGATCCTTTACAGAAAATTGGGATTTTAGCAGGCCTGGAAATAAATCAACTAAACGTAATGGAGGTTCCTTTAGGCCAGCTAAGCTTGAATTCTACCCCAAAAGCCGATTTCCAATATAATGTTGGTCTTGCGATAAAAGGAGATAATGTAGATTTGGATATGGACGGTGATATCCAGGCCTTGGATTCTACCACTGTGGTAGATATGAATATGGATATTAATAAGATTAGTATGAAAACCCTGGAAGGATTTTCTATAGGTGCCATAACCAATGGAGAAGGTAGCCTTTCGGGTAATTTAACTCTTGGGGGCACAACCACAGAACCAGAATACAATGGGGAGCTTAAATTTGACCAGGCTAAATTTAGAGTAGCTTTATTAAATGCTCCGTTCACATTCCCGTCAGAAACATTAGAATTTGATAACAAGGGAGTTTATTTTAATGAATTTAGGGTGGAGGATAAAGATTCCAATTCTTTTGTAGTAAATGGCGAAGTTCTTATAGATAACCTGCTTAATCCTGAATTCGATCTTGATCTAAGAGCTAGAAACTTTCAGGTACTAAATTCTACAAAAGAAGACAATGAGCTCTTCTACGGAACCGCCACCTTTGATGCCGATGCCACGCTTACCGGAGATCTTAATGTCCCAAACCTAGATATGGACATAACCATAGGTTCTAATACCGACTTTACCTATGTAATGCCGGAAGAAGAACTGGCAATGCAGGAAAGAGACGGTATTGTGATCTTTACAAACAGGGAAGATCCAGATGACATTTTAACCGGAAATGAGGAAGAAGAATCGGCTACGCTTACGGGGTATAACATTAACGCACTAATTAATATCAATGAAGAAGCTGCCTTTAATATTATAATAGACGAGCAAACCGGTGATAATTTCAGAGTTAAAGGGGATGGAGAATTAGATTTTAATATTTCTCCTAACGGAAGAATGACGCTGGCAGGTCGTTATACAATGAGTGGTGGTCATTATGAAATGAGTCTTTATAATTTAGTAAAAAGAAGATTTGAAATTGCCGAAGGTAGCCGTATTACCTGGGCAGGAGATCCTTTTGATGCTACTTTAGATGTGAGCGCTATTTACCGGGTAGAAACTTCACCTGCATCCCTTATGGCTACCGGTGAAGGTAACCAGTTTAGACGGGAATTACCATTTTTAGTCTATCTAAATGTAGATGGTGAATTAATGCAACCTAAATTATCTTTTGGCCTCCAAATGCCCGATGATGAAAGAGGTGCAGGTGGGGGAGCTGTTTATGGAAGATTGCAACAGCTTAATTCTCAGGAAGCCGAGTTAAATAAACAGGTCTTTTCCTTATTGGTACTAAACCGTTTTTATCCATCCTCCAATAATGCGGGAGACAGCGGTGGAAATTTATCGATTGCCCGAGACAATCTAAACCAGGCTTTAGCCGATCAATTAAATATGTTTTCCGATAAATTATTGGGAGACACTGGGATACAACTTAATTTTGGCGTAGACAGCTACACCGATTACCAGGGAAATACTGCAACGCAGCGCACCCAGGTAGATATTGAAGCTCAAAAATCTTTACTTGACGATCGTTTAATTGTGAGTGTAGGTAGTGAAGTAGGTGTTCAAGGAGGCAATAGGCCGGGAGAAGAAGCCAGCCCGTTAATAGGAAATGTAAGTATTGAATATTTACTTACCGAAAATGGCCGTTTTAGATTAAAAGGTTTTAGAAGAAATGAATTTGAAAATGTTATAGACGGGCAGCTCATTGTTAGCGGAATAGCCTTTATTTTTACCCGCGAATTCAATGAATTTCAAGAATTATGGGATAATTTCTTTTTAAAAGAAGAGGAAGAAGAAAATTCAACCGAAAATAACGAGAGGGAAAATAATGAATAAAACCATAAAGGTACTGGCTAAAAAGTGTCTTTAATAATTGGAAGAATTATAAACTCTGGAAAAAATCAAAGCTTAAGATTGAAGTTATAAATAGATGAAAATATACTTAAAATATATTATGCTTGCTTGTTTAGTTCTTGTACTATTTCAGGCTTGTAATGTAAAGAAATTTGTGCCAGAGGGTAAAATGCTGTACACCGGGGCAACAATTTCTATAAAAAGTGATACAACTATAAAAAAACGTTCCCAATTAAAGACCGAGTTAGAATCTGTTCTAAGTCCGGAGCCTAATAGCTCATTTTTAGGAATGCAGCCAGGATTATATTTTCATTATAAAGTGCAGCGAGAGAAACCGGGTTTCATTAATAAGTTTTTGAATAAAAAGATAGGTGAGGAGCCAGTTTATGCTAGCGATGTAGATCCTGTAAGAACAGAAGACTTACTTAAAAACCGCCTACAAAATCGAGGTTTCTTTTACAGTAATGTTATTTCTACGGTTAACAGGAAAGAAGAAATGAAGAAAATGAGTGTGGCTTATTCGGTAGATGTGCCCACACCTTATTTGCTCGAAAAATATAAATTAGATTCAGACAGTCTTCAAATTTATAAGGAGATAAGTAAGAGTATAGAAAATTCGCCCCTGGAGGAAGGAATGCGGTTTGATCTTTCGACAATGAAACTAGAAAGGGAAAGAATTGATAGAGATTTAAAGGCTAAAGGATATTATAATTTTAATTCTGGCTTTCTAATTTTTGAAGCTGATACCAATCAATATGCACAAAAAAAGTTTGATCTCTTTTTAAGGCTAAAAAAAGATGTTCCTACCCCAAGTATAATTCCTTATAAAATTAAGAGTGTTAACGTTTATCCGAATTACGAAGTTGGAACCGACAGTTCTACAGCTAAAACACGTTATGCGGAAAAGAACTTTTTCCAAAAAGAACTTTTCTTTAAACCTAAACATTTAGATCCTTACCTGCTTATTGAAGAAGGCCAGTTTTACGATCCTGAAACTTCCAGAAATACCGCCAGAAGATTGGGAAATATTGGCGCCTATAAATTTGTAAATATTAATTACCAGGAAATAGATAGCCTTTCTACCGACAGTCTCGGAGTTTTAGAAACTAATATTTATTTGTCTCCTTTAAAAAAGCGTTCGTTACGAGCAGAAGTACGGGCAGTAACTAAATCTAATGGTTTTACAGGACCAAGTTTGGCCTTAGGTTACACGAACAGGAACCTTTTTAAAGGTGGTGAAATTTTAAATATTACCGGAGATTTTGGTTATGAGTTCCAGGTTGGTGGCGGTACCCAAGCAGGTTTAAACAGTATTCAGCTAGGGCTGGAAGGTGATCTGATTTTCCCCAGGATGTTATTTCCTATCGATATTAACGAAAACTGGTTTTCGTATTCTATCCCTAAAACCAAGGCCAGTTTAGGTTTTGATTACCTTAGCCGGAGTCAATTATTTAGCCTCGGTTCGGTATCGGCTAAATTTGGTTATATCTGGAATGCTAATCGCTACGTTACCCACGAGTTTAATCCTGTTTCGGTAAATTATGTGAACCTGGGGCAAACCAGCAAAGAATTTGATGATATTCTTATAGCAAATCCATTTTTACAGAACAGTTTTAACCAGGAGTTTATTTCAGGTTTAACTTATTCTTTTACTTATAACGGACTTATTGATGAAAATAAAACGCATCAGTTTTTTCTGAATTCAACCTTAGATGTAGCCGGAAATTTAGTGGACGCTATTAGCGGTCATAGCGAAGAAGATCCGCAAACATTTTTAGGATTGAGATATGCCCAATATGCAAAAGCCGATGTAGATTTTAGGTATCACTTAAAAATAGGAAAGGATTCAAAAATAGCTTCAAGACTATTCGCCGGTTACGGTTTACCTTACGGAAATTCTGATGTTTTACCATTTACCAAACAATATTTTGCCGGAGGGCCATATAGTGTTAGAGCCTTTAATATCCGCTCTTTAGGTCCCGGAACTTACGAACCGGAAGGTGAAGATGGTGCTTTTTTTGACCAGGCCGGGAATATAAGATTAGAAGCAAATCTTGAATATCGTTTTCCGCTTTTCCCATATTTGTACGGTGCTGTTTTTGCCGATGCCGGGAATGTTTGGTATACAGGAGAAAATAGTACGTTAGATGGTGGCGAATTCAGTAAAGATTTTATGAATGAATTAGGTATTGGTACCGGATTTGGCTTAAGGGTAGATATTCAAAGTTTTGTGATTCGGGTAGATCTTGCAGCACCGCTACACGATCCTGCTTTAGATGAAGGTGAGCGTTGGGAGTTTGATTATGCAAATCCCGTGCTGAATTTCGCTATTGGTTATCCTTTTTAATCCCTTCAGAGGGTTTAATAATCCAGGGTTTCCTCGAAACTTTGAAAAGTTTTTGGGGCTAATTATAGCTCTGGTTTACCCCCTAAATTCTTAATTTATTGTTGAAAAATGCACCAGGAAATACTAAAACACGTTACTTCAAAAATTGAACTTTCTAAGGAGGAACAGCGTGAATTTGTAGGAATTCTCACCGAAAAGAATATTGCTAAAAAAGAAATCTTAATTGCACCCGGGCAGGCCGTAGATTGCGAATATTACGTGGTTAAGGGGTGTTTAAAGGCTTACTATCTCGACAAAAATGGTAATAAGCATATTATTCAATTTGCTTTAGAAGATTGGTGGATAAGCGATTTTGAAGCTTTCTTCGGAAATTACCCCGCACAGTTATATGTGGAAGCCATAGAAGATTCGGTGCTTTTGGGGCTTCATCGCGATACGCTTGAAACCTTATATAAAAGGATTCCAAAATTTGAACGTTTTTTCAGAATAAAAACTACTAATGCCTTTGTAGCTTTAAGAAGTAGAATTTTATCTTCTCTTCAAAAAAATAACAAAGAGCGTTACCTTGAATTTTGTCAAAAATACCCTGAGATCGAGACTCGGGTACCTAATTACCAAATAGCAAATTACCTGGGGATAAAACCTGAAAGTTTAAGCCGACTTAGAAAAGAGCTTTTTTAGTTTATTAATATCACTTGTCTAGGAAAAGCTCATCAGTTCGAATCTCCCGTTCCTCAAGACTAAATAAACTATAAAGCTTGCCTAAAACTCAGCTTAACATATCTTAACAGCTGCTGCTAACATATATCAACAAATTTCTCCCTCCTTTAATTTACTTTAGCGATGAAAAAATTGCTAAGAAAAAGATTAATAAATTTAATTTTATAAAACTATGAGTAAAGAACAAGCTTTATTAAAATCATATAATTTAAACGGATTAGAACTTCCGAATAGAGTGGTAATGGCTCCAATGACGAGAAGTAGAGCCGATAATCCTGAAAATGCACCTATTGAAGGGCTGCACGATGTTTATTATACCCAAAGAGCTTCTGCCGGCCTAATAATTACCGAAGGTTCTCAGGTATCTAAAGAAGCTGTAGGTTATGTGAATACGGCAGGTATTTACAGTAAAGAACAGGTGCAAGGCTGGAAAATGGTAAATAAAAAGGTACACGAGGCTAACGGCAGAATGTTCATTCAGCTTTGGCACGTAGGCAGAATGTCTCATCCAGATTTTCATAATGGAGATTTGCCATTATCTGCTTCAGCAATAAATCCTGAGTCACAATCTTACACCTATGAAGGCTTTAAGGATACGGTTACGCCAAAAGAAATGAGTATTGAAGATATTAAAAGAACCGTTCAGGATTTTAAAAATGCTGCCAAAAATGCTATGGAAGCAGATTTTGACGGAATTGAAATTCACTCTTCAAATGGATATTTATTTCACCAGTTTTTCAATGGGACTTCTAATAAAAGAAATGATGAATACGGCGGAAGTATAGAAAACCGGGCAAAAATACTTTTTGAGACAATTGATGCGATCAAAGAAGTAATGCCTGAAAATAAAATTGGTTTAAGATTGAATCCTTCTCTGCACGGAATTTTTGGGATGACGATGGATGAAGAAACCATTCCAACTTTCGACTATATTATCAAGAAGCTTAACGATTATGATCTTGCCTATTTACATTTATCAGAGCCTTTTAATGATGTTTCTGAAGTGCCATACGCGGTAACAGAAATCGCTAAAAGATACCGACCAATGTATGATGGAACTCTGATGATAAATGCCGGCTTTGATCAGGAATCTGGTAACAAGGTTATTGAAGAAGGTAACGCAGATTTGGTTGCTTTTGGTAAACCCTATATTTCAAACCCAGATTTAGTTGAGCGTTTCGCCGAAAACATTCCGCTTTCAGATTGGGATACAGATACTTTTTATGTTCCCGGAGCGAAAGGTTATATAGATTATGAATCTAAAGCCAGAAAGCAGGAAGCTTAAACTTCTGTTTAATTGCAATTATTGATTATTAAAGCGGTTGTTTGGAGTTTTTTACCGTCACCCTGAACTGGTTTCAGAGCCTGCCCCGATTTTCATGTGCGTCTATTATGTTTCAATTACATATTAGATTCTGAAATAAATTCAGAATGACGAATTAACTTAATTCCAAACAACCTCTTTTTCCTAAAATGAAATCACATTCTTCCCAATAGATTTCCCTGATTCCTGCAGGCTGTGAACTTCTTTAAAAGTTTCGGGATCTAAACCTTGAAAAGTTTTATTAAGGGTGGTTTCAATGGTTTCTTCTTCTAAAAGCTTGGAAATTCTTTCCAGGATTTCGTGTTGCTTATGCATATCTGGGGTTTGAAATTTTGCACGGGTAAACATCAATTCCCAATGAAAGGCCACACTTTTGTTTTTCAATTTATTTAGATCTACCGGATTTTTAGTTTCCACAATAGAGCAAATATTTCCCTGTGGTTTTATGAGGCTTGCCATAGCATCCCAGTGCATATCGGTATCCGAAAAATTCAGGATATAATCTACATTTTCATATCCTTTTGCCTTCATTTCTTCCTCCAGATTTTTATGATTTACAATCACATCAGCAGCCATATTTCTACACCAGGCTTCTGTTTCATTTCTAGAAGCGGTAGCGATCACATTAAATTTAGTGAGTTTCTTTAAAAGTTGAATAGCAATAGAACCAACGCCTCCGGCGCCACCAAGAACAAGAATATCCTGGTTTTCTCCTGAATTTTCTTCAATTTTTAAGCGTTCAAAAATGCACTCCCAGGCCGTGAGCGAGGTTAGGGGCATAACAGCGGCTTCTTCAAAAGAAATATTCTTAGGTTTATGTCCTGCTATATTTTCATTGACCAGCTGAAATTCGGCATTACATCCGGGCCTGTCTATTTCCCCTGCATAATAAACTTCGTCTCCCTGTTTGAATTTGGTGACTTTATTACCAACCCGTTCTACAATTCCGGCAGCATCCCATCCCAGGATCTTTGGCTGTTCCAGTTCGTTATCTTTAGCAGCATTCTGTCTCACTTTAAAATCTACAGGATTAACCGAAACAGCTTTAATTCTAATTAAAAGATCTGAGTCGCCCGGTTTGGGTTCTTCGGTATTAAATTCAATAAAACTATCAGGATGATCTATTGGGTGTGATTTTCTTATTCCTATGGCTTTCATAAACTAATTTTTAATTTCTACTTTAATTCAAATTCAATGTAAGAAATATAAAAACCAGCGCCCAGCACTTAAGAAAACTATAAGAGATTTAGATGGTTAATGTTGAAGTTTGCCACCGTAGCAAAGGTCTCCTGCGTCACCAAGACCGGGTATAATATAACCGCGGTCGTTTAATTCTTTATCAATAGTAGCGATCCAGAGTTTCGAATCTTCAGGGAATTCATTCTTCAGGTGAGCAATACCTTCTTCGGCACCAATTACGGCCACTAAATGGATTTCCTTTGGTGTCCCCATTTGCTTTAGAGCATTCATGACATTAACGAAAGATCCACCGGTGGCCAGCATAGGATCAGCAAGAATAAGGGTTTTTCCTTCCAGGGAAGGGGAGGCCAGGTATTCTACTACGATTTCAAAATGCTCATCATTATTTGGGTGATGGCGATAGGCTGAAATAAAAGAATTTTCAGCATCATCAAAATAATTCAATAAACCGTTATGTAGAGGAAGACCTGCACGTAAAATTGAGCAGACCACAATTTCACTTTCCGGTAATTGAACTTCAGAATTTCCTAGAGGAGTTTTGATATTTTTAGCAGAAAATTTTAATTGTTTACTTAGTTCGTAACCTAGAATCTCACCCAAACGCTCAATATTTCTGCGAAAGCGCATTCTGTCTTTTTGAATTTCTACATCTCTAAGTTGTGCCACAAATTTACCGGCTATTGAATTTTCTTCCAGAAGATGATTTACCTGCATAGTAGTTTTTAATTTTTGCTTGAATATTACGAACCCGGGCCGAATATTTTATACTCGCTTAGTAGTGTAAAGGTAAGTAAATGTTTTGCGAATTGCGTAACCAGATAAATTGACATTTGACAATTAGTTTTAAAAGATTTTACTTTAAAGCAATTTGGTCGTATTTTTGATAATACAAGCTTAAAGAATTCATCTTATGAAGTTTATATATACTTTTTTATTTCTTTTCTTTTCAGCGCTAAGCTATGGGCAAATAGATCTTCCGGCTACCAGTAATACAGGAGGTATTTTAAAGGCAGAACCAGAAAAAAGATCTTCCGGTTTCCCTATTCTTCGGGCCGAAGACCCTAATGAAGAAAGCAAATATCTTAGAGAGAAACCAAAGGAGATAGATTTTAGAGAAAAACCGAATAATTTGAAGACCGCTGGAGATGCTGTTAAAGAAAGATGGACAGAAGATAAAGAAGCGCTTGAAAAGTATAGAGAAGATCAATATTTAGGCGATTTTAAAACTACCGGGAAGTTTGTAGAGCTTTATTGCCGTGATCATCAGTTTGTAGATGGAGACCAGGTGAATATATATGTAAACGGGGAATTTATTCAACGCGTAGTTCTTGGAGGTGGTTATCGTCCAGTTTTAGTTACATTAGAAAGCGGATTTAATAATATAGAATTTCAGGCGCTAAACCAGGGGTCATCGGGCCCTAATACTGCTCAGTTAAAAGTACTTGAAGAAAATGGCAATTTGGTAGCTTCTAAAGAATGGAACTTGCTAACCGGCGCTAAGGCCAGTTTAATTGTGGTTAAAGAATAATTTCTTTTAAAGTAAAGCGTCAATAGAATTATTCATTACTAAATCTCAACATTTTAAATTTCATTTAATAACTTTATAAGAAATCCAATCTTATGAAGCGTATATTAATTGCTATAGATTATCACCCGGTCTCTGAAAAAGTAGCTGAAGCCGGTTACAAACTTGCGAAACAGCTGGATGCTAAGGTTTGTTTACTTCACGTAATGGCCAATGTAAGTTACTACGGAATTGATTACCCTACTTTTATGGGCTACTCGGGTTATGATGAAATGGCTGTAAACCTGGATATTGCCCAGGAAATGCGAGGTGTAGTAGAAGATTTTCTGGAAACTGCTGCAAAACATTTGGATGATGAAAAAGTAGAGACATATATAGCCGAAGGAGACGCAGCAGCGGCGATTCTTGATTATTCAAAAACCTGGAATGCAGATCTGCTCGTAATGGGAACTCATAGTCATTCAGTTTTTGAAAAACTTTTAATGGGAACCGTAGCTTCAAATGTCCTGGAAAAAACCGAAGTACCGGTTTTTATGGTGCCGATAAAGAAAGATTAAAATAAAATTTAATCCCTCCAGAGGGTTTAATTCCCCGAGGCTTGCCTCGAAATTTTAAAAATTTTTTGCAATTCATACCTTATGGGCTTGGCCCGAGGTTCTTGATTATATAAAACAAAAAAGTCTTGCAATATCGGGAGACTTTTTTGCTTTAAATGACCCGTCCTAAAATAAGTTGACAACAAATCGACTTATTTATGAAATCATCAACAAACAAAACAGTTAAGCGGACCCAGCGGGATTACAATTTGGGCTTTAAATTAGCAGTAATTTCTCA
>Ga0098069_100141_pt1 | contig 41452 bp, 33 predicted proteins | sample 27_taG_FD_92584 | JGI IMG/M metagenome (GOLD analysis project Ga0098069, IMG submission 92584) | Marine viral communities from Cariaco Basin, Caribbean Sea - 27_WHOI_OMZ | ecosystem: Environmental > Aquatic > Marine > Oceanic | place: Caribbean Sea: Cariaco Basin | collected 2014-11-09
CGGGATGGGTCTGGCGCTTGCAGCAATTGTGAAAGGATACAAGATGGTTTGTGTACTTTCTGATAAGCAGAGTAAAGAGAAAATTGATATTCTAAAAGCTGTAGGTTGCGAAGTAATTGTTTGCCCTACTGAAGTTGCACCCGAAGATCCACGTTCTTACTATTCAACCTCTAAAAGAATGGCCGAGGAAACGCCAAATTCCTGGTACGTGAATCAGTATGATAATTTGGCCAATACTAAAGCACATTACGAAAGTACCGGGCCTGAAATTTGGGAACAAACCGATGGAAAAGTGACTCACTTTGTTGTAGGTGTTGGTACCGGCGGAACTATTTCTGGAGTTGGTAAATATTTAAAAGAGAAAAATCCGAATATTAAAGTTTGGGGAATTGATACTTACGGTTCAGTTTTTAAGAAATACCATGAAACTGGTGAGTTCGATGAAAAGGAGATCTATCCTTATATCACTGAAGGAATTGGAGAAGATATTTTGCCAAAAAATGTAGATTTTAGCGTAATTGACGGCTTCACTAAAGTAACCGATAAAGATGCGGCAATTTATACCCGAAAGTTAGCCGAAGAAGAAGGCTTTTTCTTAGGAAATTCGGCTGGAGCTGCGGCAAAAGGATTGCTTCAGTTAAAAGAACATTTCACTAAAGACGATGTGGTAGTGGTTTTATTTCACGACCATGGAAGCAGGTATGTTGGAAAAATTTTCAATGATGATTGGATGAAAGCACAGGGTTTTATTGATTAATACCACTGTCGGCTTAAAGCGCGTTAATACGTTCTTTTTCAGAAGATGATTTTGGTTCCAAAAAAGTAGACTTTACTAAAAAATTGCTTGTTTGAAAATTTAGTAAACTATTAACCGCCATCTAACAGAGTATTTTTTTAAATTAGGTAATAATAAAATAGATTTGTTTATGAGGAATTTATGGCTTTTTACGAGTATATTTCTAATGCTAACAGCCATTACAAATGCACAGGTAGATGAAAATTCAGAATTTCAAATAGAAGTAGATCTTACAAATCCTTCTCGTGAAATTAATGATGGTGTTGCCGAAGTAAAAATGCTGGGAGGTAAAAAGCCTTATCAATACAAATGGAGTAATCAATCTACTGCTTTAGATGCCCGGAAGTCTACCGGGTTGATAGAGGGAATGGAGCACTCAGTTAAAGTTACCGATGCTAATAATAATTCCATCTCTAAGTCCTTTACGATTCCAGCAGAATCTATTACCGAAGTTTTTAATAGTAATGTCCAGCCTGCCGTAGATTTTTTGGGGGGAATTTTATTTTGGGACCCGTTTGCTTCAATAGGATTATTTGATCCCGTAGTATATACACCCAGTAAACAAATTCCTATCCCTGAATGGGATGCAACCAGTGATAATTCCTATACCTTAAAGGAATGGTTAGTCGATAAAAAGGCAGAGGTTGATGAAGGCGACAAGATTGCTATCCTGGAAACCAATACAGGAGAAGAAATTGATGTTTATTCTCCGGTAAAAGGAAAATTGAATTACCTCATAAAGGAAGGCCATGTAATTTTTGATCCCAATAGTACCAGTGATGTGGTGGAGCAGGATGCCCATGTTTTTGCTGAAGTAATTTATGATGAGCCCCAACCATTATTACACCCTAATGGAGATGTAAAAAAGAATGCGATCCCTTTTATTGTAATGTGGTTAATTATTGGGAGTATCTTTTTTACCTTCAGACTTGGTTTTATAAATATTCGCGGATTCAAACATTCAATAGATCTTGCCAGAGGTAAATATGACGATCCAAATGCTCCGGGAACTATTACGCATTTCCAGGCTATGGCCACAGCGGTTTCTGCAACAGTTGGTTTGGGTAATATTGCTGGTGTTGCGGTGGCTATTTCCCTTGGAGGAGCCGGTGCAACTTTTTGGATGTTTTTAGCAGGTTTCTTCGCTATGTCACTAAAGTTTGTGGAATGTACTCTGGGTGTAAAATATCGTTTTATTAACGATGAAGGGCGAATTTTTGGTGGCCCAATGAATTATTTGCGCTATGGCCTGGAAAAAAGAAATATGAGAGGGCTGGGGAAATTCCTGGCTTCTTTTTTCGCAGTGTTGGGAGTAGGAGCTTCTTTTGGTGGTGGTAATATGCTGCAGTCCAATCAGGCCTTTAAGATTGTTTCTGAACAACTACCTTTTCTAGAAGGTCACGGATTTTGGTTCGGAGTTGGTTTTGCTATCCTTGTGGGAGTAGTAATTATTGGTGGTATTAATAGTATTGCTAAGGTTACAGGTAAAGTAGTTCCTTTTATGGCAATGGTTTATATTGTGGGGTGTGCTATTGTAATTGGTACTCATATAGAGAATATAGGTGGAGCATTTTCTGCAATTTTTAATGGTGCACTATCTGCCGATGCTCTAAAAGGAGGATTTATTGGGGTGTTAATTATTGGACTACAACGTGCCGCTTTCTCCAGTGAGGCCGGTGTGGGTTCTGCTGCTATTGCCCACAGTGCTTCTAAAACTAATAATCCTATAGCCGATGGTTTTACATCTTTAGTAGAACCTTTTATTGATACCATGGTAGTGTGTACCATGACCGCTTTGGTCCTTATTTTTACAGGTATGCACGAAGTAAACGGACTTGGAGGGGTAGAGCTTACCTCAGATGCATTTGGTAGTGTAATTTCCTGGTTCCCGGCAGTTCTCGCTTTCGCCGTATTTTTATTCGCCTTTTCTACTATGGTTTCCTGGTCTTATTATGGAATGAGATCTTGGACTTATTTATTTGGGAAGAGTTTAAAATCAGAAATGGTTTATAAAGTGATGTTCTTATTGTTTGTAGTTCTTGGAGCAACAACAAGTTTGGGGGCAGTTTTAAGCTTTTCAGATATGATGATTTTAGCTATGTCCTTTCCTAATATTATAGGTTTGTATATCATGTCTTCTGAAGTAAGAAACGATATGAAAATTTACCTGGATAGACTTAAGGCCGGGGAAGTTTATATTAGTAAAAAATTCAGAAAGGCAGCTTAAGGAAGCTAAGCTCATATTAGAGATTTAATCCTACGATGTTTTCTCGAATATTCATTTTGAATACTTCGTGAGCTCGCTTCGAGGTAGTTTACTTATGGTAATTTCTGAAGAAAATAGAAGAGAAAACTTCCAATTAAATATAGAAACACATCAATAATATCGGCCGTGTATCTCCAGTGCAGTGGTGGCAGAATTAATTCAAAATAAATGGCATACATTACAAATACTGAAAGCACGGTAAAAAGGTTTAAACGTAAAGTTTTGTCTTTTTTAAGGAACTGTACCGCGTAGAGACAAATGCTTAATACAATAGGCATACAAAGAAAATTTGCCAGGTAGAAATTGATGAAATTGGGGAGTGGGATTTCAAAAAAATAAAGAGTTTGCAGAAGAGTAAAAAGAATACAAAATATAAAAAAGGACCATTTTAAGCTTTTCATAGTACCAATAAGGAAATTAGGAAGGCAATTATACCGCCTACTACCATTACCGCTATCCAAATTGAATATCCCATTTTTGAAAAGAATCGAGTAAAGGCATTTTTAGGTTTCTCCTGGTCCGTTTCAGAATTAGACTGTGCCTCTTTGGAAGTTTCCCTGGTTTCAACCTCCTTCTTTTGATTAGGTTTCATAGTTTACCTGCCGGTTTTCTTTTAAAAATAAGGTAAACAAATTATTAAAATTGAGTTTTACTGTAAAATTTAACCTGAATTTAAATGGAGCTTATTAAACTATTTTAAGTTCTATTACTCTTCCCATCCCCACGGTGCCTCTGGAGTATTTAAAGGTTTGGAGAGATTAAACTCTACCGTGAAATTACCTTTAGAACCTATTCTCTTTAGATTATAGCTGAAAATTTCTTTATCTAACGTAATCCACCAAACATTAGTTGCTGCAGCGGGAATTAATTCGGCCGTTTCCTCATCAGCAGGAAATACCTGGATGTTTGCTAAGCCGATATTAGAAGCCGTGCCGCCATACTGAGTTATTTTATCTTCCCTGCCATCGGGTTTGCGGTGATCATGTTTAAGCTGAATTTTGCTATCCTGAAGCCTTAAAATCCAGGTTCGGGATCTATTTTCTCCTACGAAAAATGGAATTCTAATTTCATTTTCTTCACATGATCTTACGTGCATAATTAATGTCTTTCCATCAAAATTATCGTTGCCTATTCCCTGGCTTATAGTGCCTTCATATGATTTACCGCAGTGTTGCTGAAGTTGGTTCCAAAAGCTTTTTGCCGGTGTTTCCTGGGCAAAGACTGCGCTGCTTAAAAAGAATAAAATGAAGTATAATTTCATATTACAAATGGGCTAAATGTTTTAAATTGCTGCAAAATACACTATTTAAAGCCTTAAACAGATTCTGAATGAAAAATTTCTACTTCATAATTTTAGCATTTTTAGTAATTGGTTGCAACACCTCTAATTCTGTCACCCAGAATACAGAAACCGATAATCCTTCAGGTATGGAGTATAGTTACCTTGCCCTGGGTGATTCTTATACCATTGGTGAAAGTGTACCCGAAAAAGAGCGCTGGCCGGTACAGTTGGTGGCCCAACTTAACGAAAGAGGGTATAAAGTAGCACCACCTAAAATTATTGCCAAAACCGGTTGGACTTCTGGAAATTTATTGGCCGCAATGCGTTCTGAATTGAATTATACCCGAGAATTTGATTTAGTTTCTATTTTAATTGGGGTTAATAATCAATACCAGGGTAAAAGCATTGAAGCATACGAAGAAGAATTACGAGAGATTTTTAACCTGGCGCTTAATCATTCCAAAAGAAGAGAAAATGGGGTTTTTGCCGTAAGTATTCCAGATTATGGGGTGACGCCTTTTGGCCAGGAAAATGCTGAAACTATTGGAGCTGAAATCGATGAATTTAATTCTGTTTTTAAGAAAGTTGCTGCAGAATTTAATGTCGATTTTTATAATATTACTCCAATTTCTCGTGAAGCCGAACGCGATGCCGATCTTATTGCCGAAGACGGGTTGCATCCCAGCGGCTTGATGTACCGTTACTGGGTAGATGAAATTATAGATGAAATCCCCCAAATGCTACCGCAGTAACCTAAAAGCTCCATTTTGAATCGCATTTTTTTAATTTTAAAAGATGCGGGAAGACTTTTTACATTATCTCTGGAAATACAAGAAATTCGATTTCACCAATGCTGAAACAACGCAGGGAGAAAAAGTATTACTAATAGACAGTGGTACTCATAATTTTAATTCTGGACCCGATTTTTTTAATGCCCGATTAAAAATAGGAGAACAGGTGTGGGCGGGAAATGTGGAGTTACACACCAAAGCTTCTGACTGGTATTTTCATCAACACGAAAAGGATAAAAATTACGATAATGTAATTCTACACGTAGTTTGGGAAGATGATGTAGAAGTAAGGCGGCATAATAAAACTCCAATTCCTTCTTTAAGTTTAAAAAACCTTGTAGATAGAGACTTGATTACTGGCTATCAAAAGCTTTTTGCTTCTTCACAAAGCTGGGTTAATTGTGAGAAAAGTTTTAAATATATAGACGATTTCACCCTACGGCACTGGCAGGAACGCCTTTACCTGGAACGTTTGGAAGAGAAATCTATTCTTATTCAGGATTTACTGCTAAAATCTGAAAATAATTGGGAGGCGGTTTTATTCCAGATGATAGCTAAAAACTTTGGGCTCAACCTTAACGGAGATGCATTTCTAAGTATGGCGCAAAGTTTAGATTTCTCGGTTGTACAAAAAGCTGCTCAGCATAGTCTTCAAATAGAAGCTTTGTTTTTTGGGCAGTGTGGTTTGCTGGACAGGCAGTTCAATATCCCTTATTTTAATCAGCTTAAAAAGGAATATGCTTATTTAAGTCACAAATATAAACTAACTAATTCCGGAGTAATTCGGCCTAAATATTTTAGACTTCGCCCAGATAATTTTCCCAACATCAGGTTGTCTCAGTTAGCTTCTCTTTATTTTAAGCATAAAAATTTATTTTCAGAATTAGTGGCTTCAAAATCTTTAAAAGCGATTTATTCTATTTTGGATATAGAAACTTCATTATTCTGGAATTCACATTATACCTTTCCGAAGAAACACGAGGAGAGAAAGAAGGTTTTAAGTGATGCTTTTAAAGACCTGGTGCTTATCAATACTATTCTTCCGCTGCGTTTTTGTTATTCTCGAGCAATTGGAAATGATGAAGTGGAGGAGTTGCTCTTTTTAATGGAACAAATCCCTGCTGAAAATAATACGATCGTTCAGAATTTCAAAAAACTTCGAGAAAACTGCGTGGAGAATTCCCTGCAATCCCAGGCAATGGTGCAATTAAAAAAGTTGTATTGCGAAGCAAATAAATGCCTGGATTGTGCTATTGGTGTAAAATTGCTACAGGGAAAGGCTTAAAATGTTATATTTGTGGTGATGACAAAAATGGTGCACAATATTCGATATTACTTTGAAAGACGCGGCTTCTATGTGTCTTCGCGTGTTGCCGATAAATTAGGGATGCGTGCTAAGAGCGTGCGTTTGTTTTTTATTTATGCTTCCTTTTTTACCCTGGGTTCCTGGTTTGTAGTTTATTTAGTTTTGGCTTTTTGGCTAAAGCTTAAGGACTTAGTGTATACTAAAAGAACTTCAGTTTTTGATCTATAAGCGGGGTTTGAATGCATTTTTTGTAATTAAAGCGACGATCTGGAGAATATTGTCAAACTTTATTTAACAATATCTTTACAATTTAACTCCCAAAAATTTGAAAAAGCCTAATTTTTTAGCATCTTGCTTCGCGGAAATATTAATTCTAAATTAAACAACCCATATACTGTATGAGAAAGTATCTACTTTCAATGTTCTTTTTGTTTTCAATTTTGGCGATTAATGCACAAGAACTGGATGTGAAGGCCAAAGTTGGCAATCCTTCAAATATTATTAACAACGGGTTTATAGACCTTGAAGTAACAGGAGGAGTGCCTCCTTATCAATACAAGTGGTCAGACCCTGAAACTTCCCTGGAATCTTCGCGTGCCGAAGGTTTAACTGAAGGTGTGCCTTACGAAGTAACCGTAACCGACAGCCAAAACAACGCTGTTACCAGAAATTTTCAAATAGAAGCTGAAGCCATTACTGAACATTTCAATGGTACTTTTGTTCCAATTGTAGAGGGAATGACGGCTATTCTTTTCTGGGATCCATTTACTGCCGTAGGAATCTACGATCCAAAAGTGTATGCGGAACAAAGGTTAGTTCCTACTCCAGATTGGAGCGCCGATGCAGAAGATAAATTTACTTTAAAAGAATGGAGAGTAGAAGAAGGAGCTCACGTAGAAGAAGGTGATCTTATTGCTATTGTAGGATCTCAAAATAGTGGAGATCTGGAAGTTATGGCTAATGCTACCGGAACAGTAGAGTATCTGGTAGGAGAAGGTGAAACGATTTGGGATTATCAAAATAGTGCCGACCTTATTGAGACGAATGCCCATATGTTGGCTGAAATTCAATATGATGAACCTCAGATTTTAACAAATCCTAACGGAACTCCACAAAAACATAATATTCCTTTTATTGTAGTTTGGTTAATTTTTGGAGCAGCATTCTTTACCGTAAAGATGGGCTTCATTAACTTTAAAGGATTTAAACATTCTATAGAACTTGCCAGAGGGAAATATGATGAGCCTAACGCGCCAGGTAGTATTACCCATTTTCAGGCGCTGGCTACCGCAGTTTCTGCTACCGTAGGTCTTGGTAATATTGCCGGTGTAGCTGTTGCAATTTCCCTTGGTGGTGCAGGAGCAACTTTCTGGATGATTATTGCCGGTTTACTTGGTATGGCATCAAAATTTGTAGAATGTACACTTGGTGTAAAATATCGTTTTATAAACTCTGAAGGAAGAATCTTTGGAGGACCAATGAATTATTTGCGCTACGGACTTGAAAAAAGAAATATGCGTGGTTTAGGTAAATTCCTTGCTGCCTTTTTCGCTATTTTAGGTATTGGTGCTTCTTTTGGTGGTGGAAATATGTTCCAGGCCAATCAGTCTTTTGAAATCCTTTCCGGACAGTTTACTTTCTTAATCGGTAATGGTTTCTGGTTTGGAGTTGGGGTAGCAATGCTCGTTGGTATTGTTATTATTGGAGGTATTCAAAGTATCGCTAAGGTTACCGGTAAAGTGGTGCCATTTATGGCTGCAGTTTACGTTCTTGGTGCTTTAACGGTAATATTTATAAACATAGAAAATGTTGTTCCGGCATTTGGAGCTATATACGATGGTGCATTTAACGCCACAGCATTGAAAGGTGGATTTATAGGGGTGCTAATTGTTGGTTTTCAACGTGCAGCATTCTCTAACGAAGCTGGTGTTGGGTCGGCAGCGATTGCTCACTCGGCAGCAAAAACAAATCACCCGCCATCTGAAGGATTTGTCGCTTTATTAGAGCCTTTTATTGATACCGTAGTAGTTTGTACTTTAACTGCTTTAGTATTAATCTTTACCGGAATGCACGAAGTAGAAGGAGTAGGTGGGGTTCAATTAACCTCAGATGCTTTTGCAAGTGTAGTTTCCTGGTTCCCTTATGTGTTGGCAATGGCAGTTTTCTTATTTGCATTTTCAACAATGATTTCCTGGTCTTATTACGGGATGCGTTCCTGGACTTATCTATTCGGAAAAAGCAAAAAAACAGAATTAGCATATAAAATATTATTCCTTGTGTTTGTTGTGGTAGGAGCTTCCATTAGTTTAGGAGCCGTATTAGATTTCTCTGATATGATGATCCTTGCGATGTCCTTCCCGAATATTATAGGACTTTATATTATGTCTAGTGAAGTAAGAAAAGATCTAAATGAATATTCCCGAAAACTAAAAGCAGGAGAATTATTCAAGAAACAACGAGAGGCAAAAGCCAGCTAACCTTGTAAAATTATGAAATCGATAAAATCCCATTTTGTGTTCAACAGGAGCCAACAAAATGGGATTTTTCTTTTGGTAATAATTATAATCGTACTTCAGGCGATTTATTTTTTTGCTGATTTTTCTTCGGAAAGTAATTCTGAAGCTTTATCCCAGCAAAAAATAGAAACTTTTCAAGCACAAATAGATTCTATAAAACTAGCCCGGGCTGAAGCAGATTCGCTTAAGATCTACCCTTTTAATCCAAATTATATAACCGATTTTAAAGGCTATACGTTAGGAATGAGTGTAGAGGAGATTGATAAGCTTCATCAGTTTAGAGATGAGGATAGATGGATTAATTCTGCAAAAGATTTTCAAAAAGTTACGGGTGTTTCAGATTCTTTACTCGCTTCAATTTCTCCTTATTTTAAGTTCCCGGATTGGGTGATTGAGGCTGAAAAGAAAAAAAGCAAAGTAAAAGCCATAGCTTCAACCCCTATTTCAGATTTAAATAAAGCTGAAGCTGAAGAACTACAAAAGGTAAATGGAATAGGTGAGGTGTTGGCCAATAGAATAGTGAACTACCGGACTAAAATTGGTGGTTTTAGAAGCGAGATTCAGTTAAAAGATATTTATGGTTTAAATTATGAAACGCGGGAAAAGTTGCGGCAGCAATTTCAGGTTTTTAAAGATGAAGAGTTCGGCTTAATAAATATTAATAAGGCGAAAATTCTGGACCTGGTAGATGTTCCGTACATCAAATATGAGCTTGCCCGGGAGATTATAGATTACCGCCAACTACACGAAAAAATTAGTTCTTTTGAAGAATTATCAAAAATAGAAACTTTTCCTTCAGATAAAATCGATAGAATTCAATTATATTTGAGCTTAAATTGAATATTCGGAATTTTAGCTTACTTAAATATTTATCCGTGGATTAATTACTATAATAAAAATTGATTTTATTTTAGTGGCCCGGAAGTTTGCTTCCTTTCTAAATAAAAGAAAAAAGAAAATAGCATGAATACATTGTATTTTACCGAGGAACACGAGCTTTTTAGAAAGAGTTTTCAGGACTTTTTGCAAAAAGAAGTGGTGCCGCATATTGATAAATGGGAGAAATCTGGCACCATAGAGCGCTTTATCTGGAAGAAATTTGGTGAGATGGGCTATTTTGGCCTTAACCAACCTGAAGAATATGGCGGAATGAATCTTGATATATTCTATACCGTAATCTTTCTGGAAGAACTTCAAAAGATTAATAGCGGTGGTTTTGCTGCTGCTATGTGGGCCCACGCTTATTTAGCAATGACGCACGTGAATAAAGAAGGTGACGATGCAATTAAGAAAAAATATCTTACCCCAAGTATTGAAGGAGATAAAATAGGTTGTCTTTGTATCACCGAGCCTTTTGGTGGCTCTGATGTTGCCGGAATGCGAAGTACCGCGATTAAAAAAGGCGATAAATATATTCTAAACGGTTCCAAAACCTTTATTACAAATGGGGTTTATTCAGATTATTTGGTAATTGCCGCTAAAACCGATCCTGAAAAAGGAAATAAGGGGATGAGTATTTTTATTGTAGATAGGGATACTCCCGGAATTTCGGCTTCCAAATTAGATAAGCTGGGTTGGAGAGCTTCAGATACCGCTGAGCTTGCTTTTGATGATGTTGAAATTCCTGCTGAAAATCTTATGGGAGAAGAGGGGAAAGGCTTCTCTTATATTATGCAGCATTTTGCTTTAGAGCGCCTTATTATGGGAATCAACGCTCACGCTCGTGCTGAATACGCCTTGGATTATACCTTAGGTTATATGGCCGAAAGAGAAGCTTTTGGTACCACCATAGATAAATTCCAGGCTTTAAGACATTCGGTAGCCGATATGGCTAGCGAAGTGGAAATGAATAAGGAATTTAACTATTCTATTGCTAAGCGACTTAATGATGGGCAATATGTGGTGAAAGAAGCCAGTATGTCTAAGCTACTTTCTACTAAAATGGCCGATAAGGTTATTTACGACTGCCTGCAATTATTGGGTGGTTATGGGTATATGGAAGATTATCCTTTAGCGAGAATGTTTAGAGATAGCCGCTTAGGGCCTATTGGAGGAGGGACTTCAGAGATACTTAGAGAAATCATAGCCAAGATGGTGATAGATAAAAAAGAGTATAAGCCAGCGGCAAAATAGACTGAAAGAATTAATTACAATATTGGTTGTAGGTTGTTAGATTTAAATTATCTTTGCAGCCTATTTCTAAAGAAAGGGGGTGATGACACTATGTTAATAATACCAGTAAAAGACGGAGAAAATATTGATAGAGCGCTGAAGCGTTTTAAGAGAAAATTCGATAAAACCGGAACAATGCGCCAGCTGAGAAGCCGCCAGCATTTCACGAAACCTTCTGTTGCGAAGAGAGCTCAGGTTCAAAAAGCCGAGTACATTCAGCATTTGAGAGATCAGGAAGATATCTAGTAAAAGGATATAATCGAATTTTTCCGGAGTTATTCGGAAAAGCAATATAACTGTTGATAGATTAAAGTTTGCTAACTTTGTCTATCAACAGTTTTTTTATGCCCTTTTCCCAGTTTATAGATTATCTTCAATTGGAGAAAAAATATTCTCCCAACACCCTCATTGCTTATAAGGCCGATTTAGAATCTTTTTCAGAATTTATTTTTTACGAGTTTGAAGAAAAGGACTTAAGTAAATTGCATTATACTCAAATTAGAAATTGGATAATTAATTTGGTAGATCAGGGAGTTTCTAACCGAAGCATAAACCGCAAAATTTCTTCATTAAAAGCTTATTATCGCTTTTTGCAAAAAACAGGTGATATAGAATTCTCTCCATTAGCAAAACACAAAGCCTTAAAAACCGCTTCCAGGATTCAGGTTCCTTTTTCTGAAGCTGAAATAACAAAAGTTTTAGAGCAGATTGATACTTCAGGTTTTGAGGGGTTACGTGATAGGCTAATTGTAGAGCTTTTTTATACCACAGGGATGCGGCGCATAGAACTAATAGATATTAAAGTCCAGGATGTGAATCTTGCCAGTAAACATTTAAAGGTTTTAGGTAAAAGACAAAAGGAAAGAATTATTCCGCTCCTGCCGGGTGTAATTTCAAACTTGAAAGATTATTTAAAGGAACGTGAAAATATTTTAGCCGGGCAGGAGATGCCGTATCTATTTGTCTCCCAAAAAGGTATTAAATTATATGAAAGTCTTGTTTATAGAATTATAAATAATTATTTTAGTAAGGTATCTGGCAAAATAAAGAGAAGTCCGCATATCCTGCGGCATTCGTTTGCAACACATTTATTGAACCAGGGCGCTAACCTTAACGCTGTAAAAGAATTGCTTGGGCATTCAAGCCTTGCGGCTACGCAGGTGTATACTCATAATAGCATTTCAGAGCTTAGTAGGGTGCATCAAATGGCGCATCCACGAAATAAAAAGGTCAATTGAAATAATTGTTTAATTAAATTCTACAGAATATGAAAGTAAATGTGCAGTCTGTCAACTTCAACGCCGATCAAAAATTAATTGATTTCATCCAACGAAAATTGGATAGGCTTGAGAATTACTATGATAAAGTTATCTATGCTGACGTCTTTCTAAAGGTTCAAAATACCAGTGGAAAAGATAACAAGATTACCGAGATTTTATTGAGCATTCCTGGTGGAGACATTATGGTTAAGAAAACGTGTAAGAAATTTGAAGAATGTGTAGATGAATGTGCTTCATCCTTGCAACGGCAGTTAATTAAGCGTAAGGAAAAATTAAGTGCGCATGTTTAGATATTTTTTTTGAAAAATTGTTTTGTGAAAGGAATAATTTATATACATTTGCAGTCCGTTAGAAATAGCGGACTTTTTTATGCTGAAAAGTAGCGTAAAGGCCGATGTAGCTCAGCTGGCTAGAGCAGCTGATTTGTAATCAGCAGGTCGTGGGTTCGAGTCCCTCCATCGGCTCTTGAAATTTTGAAGTAAGTATTTTTTTAAGCTTAATTTATTGAAAATTAAGTTGCTAAAAATTTTATAGAAAAATTTTTAAAAATGCTTTGGACGGTGCTGTAAAATTACGTTTATTTGCAGCCGTTAAAAAAACAAACCGTCATAAAGCTTAGCTGGCACGCCGGCTACAGTTCTATGAAATAATGGAAAAATAAATTGGGGAGATACTCAAGCGGCCAACGAGGGCAGACTGTAAATCTGCTGTCTTTCGACTTCGCAGGTTCGAATCCTGCTCTCCCCACTTAATTGATTCGGTTTTATGTTTAAAAGTTTAAGGATTCGTTTTTAATTTTAAATAATAGGATTTGAATTAAAACAATGCGGGAGTAGCTCAGTTGGTAGAGCGTCAGCCTTCCAAGCTGAATGTCGCCGGTTCGAACCCGGTCTCCCGCTCTTAATTGGAAAACAGGAAATTTATTTTCTGTTTTCTTGATTTATTTTTCCGGTTTTGAGTAACAATTAAATATCCGTAAACCAGTGTTGGTTTATGGTTTTTCTTGTTGTAACCGGTGAACCTTGAAAGTGGAACTTTCGGCTTGCCGACGTAGCTCAGGGGTAGAGCGTTTCCTTGGTAAGGAAGAGGTCACGAGTTCAATTCTCGTCGTTGGCTCTAGATTGTATTAAATTGAACACTAATATATAACTAAGATTAAATAAGTATTAATTATGGCAAAGGAAACTTATGATCGTTCCAAACCGCACCTTAACATAGGTACAATTGGACACGTAGATCACGGAAAAACGACTTTAACAGCAGCGATTACTAAAGTAATGGCTGATGCTGGATATTCAGAAGCTAGTGCTTTTGATCAAATTGATAATGCTCCTGAAGAAAAAGAAAGAGGTATTACAATTAACTCTTCTCACGTAGAGTATCAAACTGCTAACCGTCACTACGCTCACGTTGACTGTCCTGGTCACGCCGATTATGTGAAGAACATGGTTACTGGTGCTGCTCAAATGGATGGTGCAATTCTTGTAGTTGCTGCAACCGATGGGCCTATGCCACAAACTCGTGAGCACATCCTTCTTGGACGTCAGGTTGGTATTCCAAGAATCGTTGTATTCTTGAATAAAGTTGACCTTGTGGAAGATGAGGAGCTTTTAGAGCTTGTTGAAATGGAAGTTAGAGATCTTCTTTCTTTCTACGAGTATGATGGTGATAATGGTCCTGTTATTTCTGGATCTGCACTTGGAGCTTTAGAAGGAGATGAGAAATGGTCTAAGACTGTTCTTGATCTAATGGAGGCTGTAGATGATTGGATTGAACTTCCTCAGCGTGATGTTGATAAGGATTTCTTAATGCCTATCGAAGATGTATTCTCTATTACTGGACGTGGTACTGTTGCAACTGGACGTATTGAGACTGGTGTAGCTAACACTGGAGATCCTGTAGAGATCATCGGTATGGGAGCTGAAAAACTTACTTCTACTATTACTGGTGTTGAGATGTTCCGTAAGATCCTTGATAGAGGTGAAGCTGGAGATAACGTTGGTATCTTATTAAGAGGTATTGAAAAGTCTCAGATATCTAGAGGTATGGTAATTACTAAGCCTGGATCTGTAACTCCTCACGCTAAGTTTAAAGCAGAGGTTTATATCCTTAAAAAAGAAGAAGGTGGACGTCACACTCCATTCCACAACAACTACCGTCCTCAGTTCTACGTACGTACAACTGACGTGACAGGAACAATTAGTCTTCCTGATGGAGTTGAAATGGTAATGCCTGGTGATAACCTTACAATTACTGTTGAACTTATCCAGACAATTGCAATGAATGTTGGTCTACGTTTCGCTATCCGTGAAGGTGGTAGAACAGTAGGTGCTGGACAGGTTACTGAAATTTTAGACTAATTACAGTTTATATATGAAAAGGTTTCCCGCCCTAGCGGGAAACCTTCCTTTATATTATATTTACGGGTTTAGCTCAGTTGGTAGAGCACTGGTCTCCAAAACCAGGTGTCGGGAGTTCGAGCCTCTCAACCCGTGCAAATACCTTAAGAATCACATGGCAGGAATTAGCAATTATATATCAGAATCTTACAACGAGTTAACAAACCACGTTACCTGGACAAGCTGGCCCGAAGCACAAAGGCTAACCATATTGGTGGCGGTATTCTCTATAATTTTTTCTCTGGCTATCTGGGGGATTGATACCGTTTTCAGCTCGGCTATTGAGCAATATTTCGAATGGATTAAATCTTAAAAGATATTACAATGGCAGAGGGAAAGGAAAAAAAATGGTATGTAGTTCGTGCCGTTAGCGGTCAGGAAAATAAGGTTAAAGACTATATTGAGAAGGAAGTTAACCATCTTGGGATGGAAGACTATCTAGATCAGGTTTTAGTTCCTACCGAGAAAGTAATTCAAATTAGAAATGGTAAGAAAGTAAATAAAGAGCGTGTTTATTTTCCTGGTTATGTAATGATTCAGGCTAGTCTCGATGGAGAGATGCCACACGTGATAAAAAATATTAACGGCGTTATTGGATTTTTAGGGGAAACAAAAGGAGGAGATCCTGTTCCGCTTAGAAAATCTGAAGTGAACAGAATGCTTGGAAAAGTAGATGAGCTTTCAGTAAAAACCGATAATGTTGCGATACCTTTTACTATTGGGGAAACCATAAAAGTTATAGACGGTCCGTTTAACGGCTTTAATGGTACAGTAGAAAGGATTAATGAAGAAAAGCGTAAGCTTGAAGTAATGGTGAAAATCTTCGGAAGAAAAACACCGTTAGAATTAAGCTATATGCAAGTAGAAAAAGTATAAAGATTTTAGTTACATATTTTTTGATGGTTTTTTAAAGCTTCCACTCTAATAAACTATCACCTTAAAAATTTAGAAAATGGCAAAAGAAGTAAGTAAAGTTGTAAAACTACAAGTTCGCGGAGGTGCTGCTAACCCATCACCACCAGTTGGACCTGCTTTAGGTGCTGCCGGGGTAAATATCATGGAATTCTGTAAGCAATTCAATGGTAGAACCCAGGATAAACAAGGTAAAGTATTGCCGGTTGCGATTACGGTTTATTCAGATAAGTCTTTTGACTTTGTGATTAAAACTCCTCCAGCTGCAGTACAATTGTTGGAAGCATCTAAGAACAAAAAAGGTTCAGGAGAACCAAACAGAAAGAAAATAGCAAGTGTTTCTTGGGATCAGGTTAGAACTATTGCAGAAGATAAGATGCAGGATTTAAATGCCTTCACCGTAGAATCTGCAATGAAAATGGTTGCTGGAACAGCTCGTTCAATGGGAATAACTGTAAAAGGTGATGCACCGTTTTAATCCAAAAAGAAATTAAAAATGGCAAAATTAACTAAAAAGCAAAAGGAAGCCCAATCTAAGATCGAGAGCAATAAAGCTTACTCGGTGGCAGAAGCTTCAGCTTTAATTAAAGAAGTTGCTAACGAAAACTTCGATGCATCTGTGGATTTAGCGGTTCGTTTGAATGTAGATCCAAGAAAAGCCAACCAAATGGTTAGAGGTGTAGTAACCCTTCCACACGGTACAGGTAAAGATGTAAAAGTACTTGCGTTAGTTACTCCAGATAAGGAAGAAGAGGCTAAAGAAGCCGGAGCCGATTATGTTGGTCTTGATGAATATCTTGACAAAATAAAGGGTGGATGGACAGATGTTGATGTAATTATCACTATGCCTAGCGTAATGGGTAAATTAGGACCTTTGGGACGAGTACTTGGACCAAGAGGATTAATGCCAAACCCAAAAACAGGAACAGTAACTATGGATGTTGCAAAAGCAGTATCTGATGTTAAAGCTGGTAAAATTGACTTTAAAGTTGATAAAACTGGTATTGTTCACGCTGGAATTGGAAAAGCATCTTTTGAAGCTGAAAAAATTGCTGGAAACGCGAGAGAATTATTAACTACTTTAGTGAAGTTGAAACCTCAGGCATCTAAGGGTGTGTATATTAAGAGTATACACATGTCTTCTACAATGAGCCCGAGCGTTCAGGTTGATACTAAAAGGTTCACTGAGCAATAATAGTATAGATTATGACAAGAGAAGAAAAATCAATAGTAATTGAAGATTTAACTGCCCAGTTAACAGATAATTCTGTTGTTTATTTAGCAGATATATCTGGCCTTGATGCCGGAACAACTTCAAACTTACGTAGAGCTTGTTTTAAAGCTAACGTAAAGCTGGCCGTAGTTAAAAATACATTGCTTGCTAAAGCTATGGAAGCTTCAGATAAAGAATTTGGAGAACTTCCTTCAGTTTTAAAAGGCAATACATCCATAATGTTTTCTGAGGTTGGTAATGCACCAGCTAAAGTAATTAAAGAATTCAGAAAGAAAAACGAGAAGCCACTTCTTAAAGGTGCGTTTGTTGATGAAGGAATTTATGTAGGTGATGACTACCTTGATACCTTGGTTAACATCAAATCTAAAGAAGAAGTTATTGGGGATATCGTTGGATTGTTACAATCACCTGCTAAGAATGTTATTTCAGCACTTAAGTCTGGTGGCGGTAAATTATCTGGAATTCTTAAAACACTTTCTGAAAAGGAAGGATAACTTAGTACGCACTTTTTAACAAATATAAATTTAAAGAACTTTTTAAAAACGATAGAAAATGGCAGATTTAAAAGATTTCGCAGAACAATTAGTTAACCTAACCGTAAAAGAAGTAAACGAGTTAGCTGATATTTTAAAAGAAGAATACGGTATTGAGCCTGCAGCTGCTGCAGTAGCTGTTGCTGGTGGCGGTGCTGCTGGTGGTGGTGAAGAAGCTGAAGAGCAAACAGAATTTGATGTAATTCTTAAAGCTCCAGGTGGATCTAAACTAGCGGTTGTTAAGCTTGTAAAAGAGCTTACCGGTCTTGGTCTTAAAGACGCTAAAGCATTAGTAGATGGCGCTCCAGCTCCAGTAAAAGAAGGAGTTGCTAAAGACGAAGCTGAAGCACTTAAATCACAGCTAGAAGAAGCAGGAGCCGAGGTTGAGCTTAAATAAGCTTGACGAAAGCAATATTATTTAGGTTTAGACCTCAGGATTCGCTCCTGAAGGTCTAAACCCTTTTGCGTATATAGAGGATAACCTATAGCGCGCCCGTTTTTTTATAAATTATAATCCGTCCATTGATGTTAGCAAAGCAAACTGAAAGAGTGAGTTTCTCTTCTGTAAAGAACAGACCTGATTACCCGGACTTCCTGGATATCCAGATCAAGTCTTTTCAGGACTTCTTTCAATTAGAAACCAAATCAGAAGAGCGGGGAAATGAAGGTCTCTATAATACCTTCCTGGAAAACTTCCCAATTACGGACACCCGTAATCAATTTGTACTAGAATTTTTAGATTATTTTGTGGACCCGCCAAGATATTCCATTCAGGAGTGTATAGAGCGTGGTCTAACGTATAGTGTGCCACTAAAGGCTAGATTAAAACTATACTGTACTGACCCTGAACACGAAGATTTTGAAACCATCGTACAGGACGTATATTTGGGAACTATTCCCTACATGACTCCCAGCGGTACTTTTTGTATCAATGGAGCAGAGCGTGTAGTAGTTTCTCAGCTTCACCGTTCTCCCGGAGTTTTCTTTGGACAATCATTCCACGCAAATGGAACAAAACTTTATTCTGCCCGTGTAATTCCTTTTAAAGGTTCATGGATAGAATTTGCTACCGATATTAACAGCGTAATGTATGCTTATATCGATAGAAAGAAAAAATTGCCTGTTACTACACTTTTCCGTGCTATCGGTTTTGAGCGCGATAAAGATATTTTAGAGATTTTTGATCTTGCTGAAGAGGTTAAAGTTTCAAAAACAGGACTTAAAAAAGTATTAGGTCGTAAGCTAGCGGCCCGTGTATTGAATACCTGGTATGAAGATTTTGTTGATGAAGATACAGGAGAGGTAGTTTCAATAGAACGTAATGAGATCGTTTTAGATCGTGATACAGAACTTGAAAAAGAGCATATAGAAGAAATTCTTGAAACCGGAAGTAAAACTATTCTTCTTCATAAAGAAGATAACCAAACCGGTGATTATGCCATTATTCATAATACATTACAAAAAGACCCTACCAACTCTGAAAAAGAAGCGGTAGAACATATTTATCGTCAACTTCGTAATGCAGAACCGCCAGATGAGGAAACTGCACGTGGTATTATCGATAAATTATTCTTCTCAGATCAGCGTTACAGCCTTGGAGAAGTAGGTCGATATAGAATGAATAAAAAATTAGGTCTTGATGTGGCTATGGATAAGCAAGTGCTTACCAAAGAAGACATCATTACCATAATTAAGTATTTAATCGAGCTTATTAATTCTAAAGCTGAGATTGATGATATTGACCACTTATCTAACCGTCGTGTTAGAACTGTAGGTGAGCAATTATCTCAACAGTTTGGAGTTGGTCTTGCTCGTATGGCAAGAACCATTCGTGAAAGAATGAACGTTCGTGATAACGAGGTATTTACCCCGATAGATTTGATTAATGCGAAGACACTTTCTTCTGTGATCAACTCTTTCTTTGGTACCAACCAGTTGTCTCAGTTTATGGACCAAACTAACCCGCTTGCAGAAATTACACATAAGCGTAGACTTTCGGCATTAGGGCCAGGTGGTTTATCAAGAGAAAGAGCAGGGTTTGAGGTACGTGATGTTCACTATACTCACTACGGAAGACTTTGTCCTATTGAAACTCCTGAAGGTCCAAACATTGGACTTATTTCTTCACTTTCAGTTTATGCTAAAGTGAACGGAATGGGCTTCATTGAAACGCCATACCGTAAGGTTGAGAATGGAAAATTAAATCTTTCAGAAGAAGCTATTTATTTAAGTGCTGAAGAGGAAGAGGATAAGAAAATTGCTCAGGCTAACATTCCACTTACAGACGATGGTACTATAGATTCAGATAGGGTAATTGCTCGAATGGAAGGTGACTTCCCGGTAGTAGATCCTAAAGAGATTCATTATACCGATGTTGCACCAAACCAGATTTCATCTATTTCGGCTTCGTTAATTCCGTTCCTGGAGCACGATGATGCGAACCGTGCGTTGATGGGATCTAACATGATGCGCCAGGCACTACCATTGCTTCAGGCAGATTCTCCAATTGTAGGAACCGGTCTTGAGCGCCAGGTAGCTACAGATTCTCGAGTATTGATTAATGCTGAAGGAGAAGGAGAAGTAGAATATGTAGATGCCAGAAAGATCATCATTAAGTATGATAGAACTGAAGAAGATAGAATGGTAAGCTTTGATAGTGATTCAAAGAGCTATGATCTTATAAAATTCCGTAAAACTAACCAGGGTTCTTCTATTAACCTTAAGCCTATTGTTAGGGTTGGAGATAGAGTAACTAAAGGTCAGGTTTTATGTCAGGGTTACGCTACTGAAGCTGGGGAACTTGCATTAGGTAGAAATATGAAAGTTGCCTTTATGCCCTGGAAAGGTTACAACTTTGAGGATGCTATTGTTATCTCAGAAAAAGTGGTAAGAGAAGATATCTTTACTTCTATTCACGTAGATGAGTATTCTCTTGAAGTTCGTGATACTAAATTAGGTAACGAAGAATTAACTAATGATATTCCTAACGTTTCAGAAGAGGCTACTAAAGATCTTGATGAGCACGGGATGATTAGAATTGGTGCAGAGGTTAAACCTGGAGATATTCTTATTGGTAAGATTACTCCAAAGGGTGAAAGTGACCCAACACCAGAAGAAAAATTACTTCGTGCTATCTTTGGAGATAAAGCCGGTGATGTTAAAGATGCATCGCTTAAAGCTTCTCCATCTTTAAATGGTGTGGTAATAGAGAAGAAACTCTTTGCTCGTGCCATTAAAGATAAGCGTAAAAGAGCTCAGGATAAGGAAGATGTTGCAGCGCTTGAGAAAAAGTACGATGCTAAATTTGCCAATTTAAAGGCTGAACTTGTAGATAAGTTATTCGCTATTATCGGCGGAAAAACAGCTCAGGGAGTTCAGAATGATCTTGGAGAAGAGGTAATGCCAAAAGGTAAGAAGTATACGTTGAAAATGCTTAACTCAGTAGACGATTATACTCACTTAACTCACGGTACCTGGACTACAGATGATCATTTGAACACTTTAGTAGCAGATCTTATCCACAACTATAAGATCAAGGAAAACGATCTTCAGGGTAACCTAAGAAGAGAGAAGTTTACAATCTCTGTGGGAGATGAGCTTCCTTCTGGTATCCTTAAACTTGCTAAGGTTTACATCGCTAAAAAGCGTAAACTAAAAGTAGGTGATAAAATGGCGGGACGTCACGGTAACAAAGGTATTGTTGCAAGAATAGTTCGCCAGGAAGATATGCCATTCCTTGATGATGGTACACCGGTTGATATCGTGTTGAACCCACTTGGGGTACCTTCACGTATGAACATTGGTCAGATCTACGAAACTGTACTTGGATGGGCAGGACAAAAGCTTGGAAAGAAATATGCAACTCCAATTTTTGATGGAGCTACCATAGACCAGATTAACGAGCTTACAGACGAAGCCGGAATTCCAAGATATGGACATACCTATCTTTATGATGGTGGAACAGGAGATCGTTTTGACCAACCTGCAACTGTAGGGGTAATTTATATGTTGAAACTAGGACATATGATTGAAGATAAGATGCACGCCAGATCTATTGGACCATACTCGCTAATTACACAGCAACCACTTGGTGGTAAAGCACAATTTGGTGGACAGCGTTTTGGTGAGATGGAGGTTTGGGCACTTGAAGCTTATGGAGCATCAAGCACCCTGCGTGAAATCTTAACAGTTAAGTCAGATGACGTGATAGGAAGGGCTAAAACTTACGAGTCTATCGTAAAAGGAGAGCCTATGCCAGAACCCGGCCTGCCGGAATCTTTCAACGTACTTATGCACGAATTGAAAGGTCTTGGTTTGGATATTAAATTAGAAGAATAAAATACTGTTTTAAAGGGGCGTTTCGACGCCCCAAAAACAGATTTTTCACAATAATTATAGCAGCAGAGTTATTATGGCTAGAAATAATGATAAGAATACAGTGAAGAGATTTGATAAAATCTCTATCGGCTTGGCTTCCCCGGAATCTATCCTCGCAGAATCTCGTGGTGAAGTTCTAAAACCGGAAACTATCAATTATCGTACGCACAAACCCGAACGTGACGGTTTGTTTTGTGAGCGTATTTTTGGTCCTGTAAAGGATTACGAATGTGCCTGCGGTAAATATAAAAGAATACGTTACAAAGGAATTGTTTGTGACCGTTGTGGGGTTGAAGTAACCGAAAAACAAGTACGTAGAGACCGTGTTGGGCACATTAATTTGGTAGTTCCTGTAGCACATATCTGGTATTTCCGTTCTTTACCTAATAAAATTGGATACTTGCTTGGTCTTCCATCTAAGAAATTAGATATGATCATTTACTACGAGCGTTACGTAGTAATTCAAGCCGGTATTGCTAAAAACGAAGAAGGTGAACCATTAAAGAAAATGGATTTCCTTACTGAAGAAGAGTATCTAAACGTTTTAGATAGTCTTCCGCAGGAAAATATGTATTTAGAAGACAGCGACCCAAATAAGTTTATCGCTAAAATGGGGGCTGAATGTCTTATTGAAATACTAAGAAGAATAGATCTTAACGAACTTTCTTACGAATTAAGACATAAGGCAAATAACGAAACTTCAAAACAACGTAAAACCGAAGCGCTTAAGCGTCTTCAGGTTGTAGAAGCTTTCCGTGATGCCAATAACAATCGCGAGAATCTCCCGGAATGGATGATTATGAAAGTGGTTCCTGTAATTCCACCAGAATTACGACCTCTTGTACCTCTTGACGGTGGACGTTTCGCGACTTCAGATTTAAATGATCTTTATAGAAGGGTGATTATTCGTAACAACCGTCTAAAAAGATTAATGGAGATCAAAGCTCCTGAAGTTATTTTACGTAACGAAAAACGTATGCTTCAGGAATCAGTAGATTCATTGTTTGACAACACAAGAAAATCTTCAGCGGTAAAAACTGACTCTAACCGTCCGTTAAAATCGCTTTCAGATTCACTTAAAGGTAAGCAGGGACGTTTCCGTCAAAACTTACTTGGTAAACGTGTAGATTATTCAGCACGTTCGGTAATTGTTGTTGGACCTGAGTTGAAGATGCACGAATGTGGTCTTCCAAAGAATATGGCGGCTGAACTTTACAAGCCTTTTGTAATTAGAAAACTAATTGAAAGAGGAATTGTAAAAACAGTAAAATCTGCTAAGAAAATAATAGATAAGAAAGAGCCGGTAGTTTGGGATATCCTTGAGAACGTTCTTAAAGGACACCCGGTATTACTTAACCGTGCTCCTACGCTTCACCGTTTAGGTATCCAGGCATTCCAGCCAAAACTTATTGAAGGTAAAGCGATACAATTACACCCATTAGCCTGTACGGCATTTAACGCCGACTTTGATGGTGACCAGATGGCGGTTCACTTACCGCTAGGGCCGGAGGCTATTTTAGAAGCTCAGTTATTAATGCTTGCTTCTCATAATATCCTTAACCCTGCAAACGGTTCGCCAATTACAGTACCGTCTCAGGATATGATTCTTGGTCTTTATTATATGACCAAGTCTAGAAAATCTACAGACGAAGTTAAGGTTAAGGGAGAAGGACTTACTTTCTATTCTGATGAAGAAGTGGTAATCGCTTACAACCAGAAGAGAGTAGATCTTAATGCCGAAATTAAGATTCGCGCTAAAGATTTTAATGAAGTAGGTGAGTTAACTTACCAAATTATAGAAACTACAGTTGGTAGAGTATTATTTAACCAGGCTGTACCAGAAGAAGTTGGATATGTGAATACAGTATTAACCAAGAAAAACCTTAGGGATATTATTGGTGATGTATTGGCTAAAACCAGTGTTCCTGCTACAGGTGAATTCCTTGATGCAATTAAGGAAATGGGTTATGGATATGCTTTCCGTGGTGGACTTTCCTTCAGTTTAGGTGATATTATTATCCCTGAAGAGAAACAATCTATGATTGATGAGGCTAACGAGCAGGTTGAAGGTATTGTAGGAAACTATAATATGGGTCTTATTACTAACAACGAGCGTTATAACCAGGTAATTGATATCTGGACTTCTACCAATGCCGGTCTAACCGAATTGGCTATGAAGCGTATTCGTGAAGATAAGCAAGGTTTCAACTCTGTGTTTATGATGCTTGACTCTGGTGCTCGTGGATCTAAAGAACAGATTCGTCAGTTAACCGGTATGCGTGGTCTTATGGCCAAGCCTAAGAAATCTAACTCTGGCGGAGGTGAAATTATTGAAAACCCAATTCTTTCTAACTTTAAAGAAGGTCTTTCAATTCTTGAATACTTTATCTCTACTCACGGTGCACGTAAAGGACTTGCCGATACCGCACTTAAAACTGCCGATGCTGGTTACTTAACCCGTAGATTGGTAGATGTTTCGCAAGATGTTATTGTTAATGAAGAAGACTGCGGAACTTTAAGAGGAGTAGAAGTTAGACCACTTAAAAAGAACGAAGAAATTGTAGAATCTCTTGGAGAGCGTATTTTAGGACGTATTTCTCTTCACGATGTTCTAAATCCTTCAAATAATGAACTTTTAGTAGCTTCAGGCGAAGAAATTACTTCAGAAATTGTAACAAAAATTGAAAACGCTCCAATTGAAAGCGTAGAAGTAAGATCTCCACTAACTTGTGAAGCTAAAAAAGGAATTTGTGTAAAATGTTACGGAAGAAACCTTTCTACCAATAAATTGGTACAAAGAGGTGAAGCTGTAGGTGTTGTTGCCGCGCAATCTATTGGAGAGCCTGGTACACAGTTAACACTACGTACGTTCCACGTGGGAGGTATTGCAGGTAACATTTCAGAAGATAATAAACTTGAGGCTAAATTTGACGGTATTGCCGAAATTGAAGACCTTAAAGTAGTAAAAGGAGAAGCTCCTGATGGTAGCCAGGCTGAAATTGTAATTTCACGAACTGCCGAGCTTAAAATAAAAGATAAGAAAACCGGGGTGGTATTGAGTAACAATAACATTCCTTATGGGTCTCAAATCTTTATCGATAACGGAACTGAAGTTTCCAAAGGTGATCTTGTTTGCCAATGGGATCCATATAACGGAGTAATTATTTCAGAATTTGCCGGTAAGATTAAATATGAAAACGTTGAGCAGGGTGTTACTTACCAGGTAGAGATAGATGAGCAAACAGGATTCCAGGAAAAAGTTATTTCTGAATCTCGTAACAAAAAGCTTATTCCAACCCTACATATTTTAGGTAAAAAGGACGAAGTAATTCGTTCTTATAACCTTCCGGTAGGAGCTCACCTTATGGTAGATAACGAAGAGAAAATTGGAGTTGGTAAGATTTTGGTTAAGATTCCTCGTAAATCATCTAAAGCAGGTGATATTACCGGTGGTCTTCCAAGGGTAACCGAGCTTTTTGAAGCACGTAACCCATCTAACCCAGCTGTTGTTAGTGAAATTGATGGTGTTGTTTCCTTCGGAAAAATCAAAAGAGGTAACCGCGAGATTATCGTTGAATCTAAATTAGGAGAGGTTAAGAAATACTTAGTGAAGTTATCTAACCAGATCCTTGTTCAGGAAAACGATTATGTTCGTGCAGGTATGCCACTTTCTGATGGTTCTGTAACTCCAGAAGATATTCTTAATATCAAAGGGCCAAACGCGGTACAACAGTATCTTGTAAACGAAGTTCAGGAAGTTTACCGACTACAGGGTGTGAAGATTAATGATAAGCACTTTGAGGTTGTTGTAAGACAAATGATGCGTAAGGTTAGAATTCAGGATCCGGGAGATACTATTTTCTTAGAAAACCAACTTGTTCATAAATCAGATTTCATTGAAGAGAACGATAAAGTCTTCGGAATGAAAGTGGTTGAAGACGCTGGAGATTCAGAGAATTTAAGACCAGGACAAATTGTTTCACCAAGAGAGCTTAGAGATGAGAATTCATTGTTGAGACGTGAAGATAAAAACCTTGCAACTGCAAGAGACGTAACTGCTGCAACCGCTACACCGGTTCTTCAGGGTATTACTCGTGCATCGCTACAAACAAAATCGTTTATATCTGCGGCTTCCTTCCAGGAAACTACCAAAGTATTGAACGAGGCTGCCGTAAGCGGTAAGATCGATAAGCTTGAAGGATTGAAGGAAAATGTAATTGTAGGACATAGAATTCCTGCAGGTACAGGTATGCGCAAGTACGATAGCATTATCGTTGGTTCTAAAGAAGAATTTGACGAAATGATGGAACACAAGCAAGAAGTTAATTATAACTAATGCCTATAAAAAGAGCCGCTTTTGCGGCTCTTTTCTTTTTATAAAATAAGGAATCCCGACCTATAGTCGGGATTTTTTGTACTTTTATATTTCACCTTAAATAAAGGCATCGGGGCTTTCCGATACAAATTAGAAGTATTTAATAAAATTCGATATAATATTATGAGTGAAGAAAAGAAGAAACCTAAGAAAGGTCAAATAAATATAGAGCTGGATGAAGCAGTAGCAGAAGGAACTTATTCTAATTTAGCTATAATCAATCATTCGGTTTCAGAATTTGTGGTAGATTTTGTGAACATCATGCCTGGAAGGCCTAAAAGCAAGGTGAAATCGAGAATTATATTAACTCCGCAACACGCCAAAAGATTATTAAAAGCTTTAAACGACAATATTCAACGTTTTGAAAAAGCCCATGGCGAAATTAGAGATTACGAAAAGGCGCCAATGCCATTAAATTTTGGACCAACCGGCCAGGCTTAATTAGGCAAAAAATATACTTTAAAACCCCGCAGATATTTTAATCTGCGGGGTTTTTTATTGGTTTTTTCCTAAGAAAATAGATTTTATAAATATTGCCTAACTTAGAAGTATTGTAAATCATTTTTTTCTTCAGCTTAAACCTTCTGAATAATGACCGATAAGCAAAATAACTCTGAACCAACCAAAAGAATAGCGGCAATAGATTTGGGAACCAATTCTTTTCATGCCGTTTTGGTCGATATTTATCCTGATGGCAGTTTTCGAACAGTTAATAAACTGAAAGAAATGGTTAGCCTAGCCGAAAAAGGCCTGGAAGACAGTTTGAGTCGGGAAGCTATGGACAGGGGATTAGAAGCGCTTAAACGCATTAAATTCTTGTGTGATAGCCATAACGTAGAGAATATTCTTGCTTTTGCTACCAGTGCTATTCGGGAAGCAGAAAATGGAGGTGATTTTATTAAAGAGGTTGGCGAAGATATTGGAATAAGAGTGCGCGCCATTTCAGGGAAAATGGAAGCCGAAATGATTGGCCTTGCTATAATGCACAGTATCGTTTTAAATGAAGAAATGGTGCTTATGGCAGATATTGGTGGAGGTAGTGTGGAATTTATTATTGGCAACGACAAGGAATTTATTTATTACAATAGCTTAAAATTGGGAGTTGCCAGGATGGCTGCCGCATTTGTAGAATCAGATCCTATTACAGAAAAGGATATTAAAAAGCTTCAAGATCACTTTAAAAAGGAACTGGCAGAAATAATCAAATTGGCCAAAAAGCATAAGGTAAAAACCGTTATTGGGTCTTCGGGCACTATGGAAAATATTGGAGAAATGGTGGCCAGTAGAAAATCTTTAACTGCAGAGAGAAGCCTAAATGAACTGGAATTTTCTACCGATGATTTTAATGATTTGCATTCAGATTTTATAAAACTGGATCGCAAGCAACGAAAGAAGGAAAAAGATCTCGATGAAAAAAGAATAGATATTATTAACCCCGGGATGGTTTTAGTGAAATTTCTTATAGAGAAATTAGACCTTGAAAAAATTAAAATTTCGGAAGGAGCACTTCGGGAGGGTATGATCCTTAATTATATCGAAAATAAAAAAGAGCAGCTTAACCTGGACCTTGTAGCTAATTTTAAAGATCCACGCCGAAGAAGTATCTACGAATTACTGCGGAAGACCAATTGGGCTGAGGCACATTCCCGACACGTTACCAATTTTTCATTACAGTTTTTTGATGAATTTAAAGAAGAATTAAATTTAAAAGAGTCAGACAGGGAATTGCTGGAATATGCCAGTTTAATGCACGATATAGGTTATTATATTTCCTACCGAAAACATCATAAACACGCTCTATATCTCATTAAATATTCAGATTTACTCGGTTTTAAAGAAGATGAGATCAATATTATGGCAAATGTAAGTAGGTATCATAGAAAGTCTACGCCGCATAAGCGGCATAAGCCATACAAACAGTTGAGCAAAAAATTACGTAAAAGAGTGAAAAAGCTTTCGGCTATCTTAAGGGTTGCCGATGGTTTAGATCGCAGTCATTATCAAAACGTTCAAAAGCTGGAAATAAATAATAAAGAAGAAACTATAGAATTATTAATCACCACGCATAGTGATCCAGAACTAGAGATTTGGGGGACTCTGCGAAAAGGCGATCTGCTGGAAAAATTAACCGGTAAAAAACTAAAGGTTTATCAGGTTCTTGATAAGAAATAAGAACTATTCTTTAAGTTTCTTAAAATATATTCTTGCAGCTTTCATCACTCTTGGAGCCAGAATTAATGTCGAAATCATTGTTGGAATTGCCATAAGGGCAAAGAATCCATCAATAAGATTAATCATCATACTCAAAGAAGTTGTGGCTCCCAAAAGAATACTTATAATATAGAAATAATTGTAATAATGTTTGTTTTCTGCACCGGCCAAATAGGAGAGACATTTTGTTCCGTAGTAAGAAAAAGAAAATAAAGATGAAATACTAAAAGCGGAGATGCAGAGCAATAAAAGGTAATCTCCAACATAAGGAATGGAATCTTCAAAAGCAGCTGCAGTAAGGCTAACCCCATTTACATCTGTAGTTTGCCAAATTCCGGTCACTAAAATAGCGAGTGCGGTAAGTGTACACACTATTAAAGTGTCTATCGCCGGCCCCAACATTGCTACCAGTCCTTCTCTAACCGGCTCTGAGGTTTTACTGGCTCCGTGAGCCATTGTAGCGGTTCCTATCCCGGCTTCGTTAGAAAAAGCACCTCTTCTTACTCCTAAAATAATTAAACCACCCAGCACGCCGCCAAGCAATGGTTCGCCTTTATAATTTTCTGCCGCAAAAGCATCAGTAAAAATTGAGGAGAAATAATAAGGAACAACGTCAAAGTTTACAATTAAAATAATAATTACCGAGATAAAATAAAGCGCCACCATTGCCGGTACCAGTTTAGAAACGGTTTTGCTTATTCGTTGTAATCCACCAAGAATTACAACTGAAGTAAGAATCACCAGGATAATACCTATAATAAGGTTGGTGCCAAAACCGGTTGGAATATCATTTGGTTCTAAAAGAATGTAATTTATAGCCTGTGTAAGTTGATTTACATTGAAAACGGGTAAAGCACCAATAAGGCCTGCCACACTGAAAAAGATGGCCATAAACTTCCATTTCTTTCCAAGACCTTCTTCAATAAAGTACATTACTCCCCCCTGAATATTTCCTTGTGTGTCCCTGCCCCTGTACATTACGGCCAGGGTATTGGTAAAGAACTTCGTGGCCATACCAACCACAGCGCTAACCCAAAGCCAGAAAATAGCTCCCGGACCACCTAAAGCTATAGCCACGGCTACGCCGGCAATATTTCCCATTCCTACAGTAGAGGAAAGGGCAGTAGAAAGTGATTGAAAATGATTGATTTCCCCCGGATCATTGGGGTTATTATATTTTCCGCGTAAAAGATCTAATGAATGTCCCAGGTACCTAAATGGAAGGAAATTAGATAAAATAAGCAGGTAAAATCCGCCGCCAATTAATAAAATTACCAAAGGAAGTCCCCAAACCGCCGAAGCGAACTGGGAAACGAGTTCATCTATTGCATTCATAAAACCTCAATTACGCTGAAAATATATGAAATTAACTCCTATTTAATACAGCGTGTTAGTAGGTTTCTTTTGACATCTAGCTTACTGGTTTAAAATCAGAGGCTTAAAATTCTGAAGTAAAATGGAATTTAATATTCGGATATTTATCCCTGGTCATTTGCAAAGAGAATTGAGAATCTGCTAAGAATACCAATTGTCCCTTTTTATCCTTCGCAAGGAATTTCGATTTTAGTCTTTTAAAATCTTTAAATTCTTCGCTTTTTTCATCTTCGGCTTCTACCCAGGTGGCTTTGTAAACATTTAGATTTTCGTAGGTACATTTAGCACCGTATTCGTGTTCCAGTCTGTATTGAATAACTTCAAACTGAAGCGCTCCCACGGTTCCAATAATTTTTCTGCCGTTTAATTCTAAAGTAAAAAGCTGGGCCACACCTTCATCCATCAACTGGTCAACTCCTTTAGCGAGCTGCTTTGATTTCATAGGATCTGCGTTGTTGATATATCTAAAATGCTCTGGAGAGAAACTTGGAATTCCGCGGTAATTTAAATTTTCACCTTCGGTAAGTGTATCGCCAATTTTGAAATTGCCGGTATCGTGTAAACCAACAATATCACCGGGATACGAAACATCTACAATTTCTTTCTTTTCAGCAAAAAAGGCATTAGGGCTGGAAAATTTAAGATTTTTATTATGCCTTACGTGCAGGTAAGCTTTATTTCGTTCAAATTTTCCGGAAACAATTTTTATAAAAGCAAGCCTGTCACGATGCTTAGGATCCATATTCGCGTGGATCTTAAATACAAAGCCGGTAAATTTATCTTCTTCTGGTTTAACTATACGTTCTTCGCTTTCTTTAGGTCTCGGAGTTGGTGCGATATTAATAAAGCAATCTAATAATTCCCGAACTCCAAAATTATTTAAAGCCGAACCAAAAAACACCGGTTGTAATCGGCCTTCCAGGTAAGCTTCTTTATCGAATTCAGGATAAACACCCTGGGCGAGTTCCAGTTCTTCTCTTAGATTATCTGCTGCAGTATTTCCAATTAATTCATCTAATTCATTAGAAGTTAAATCAGAAATTTCAATAGTATCTTCAATATCTTTTTTAGGATCGCCGGTAAACAGGTTTACATTCTTTTCCCAAATATTATAGATTCCTTTAAAGTCGTAACCCATTCCAATTGGGTAGCTTAAAGGAGTTACGGTAAGATTTAGTTTTTGTTCAATCTCATCAAGTAATTCAAAGGCATCTTTCCCTTCCCGGTCCATTTTATTGATAAAAACGATCATTGGGATGTTTCGCATTCTACAAACCTCTACCAGTTTTTCAGTTTGTTCCTCCACACCTTTGGCAACATCTATCACCACGATCACACTATCTACCGCAGTTAAGGTTCTAAAAGTATCTTCAGCAAAATCCTTGTGGCCCGGAGTATCCAGGATATTGATCTTTATATCTCTATATTCAAAAGCTAAAACCGAAGTCGCTACCGAAATTCCCCTCTGGCGTTCAATTTCCATAAAGTCACTGGTCGCGCCTTTTTTGATCTTATTAGATTTTACCGCCCCGGCTTCCTGGATAGCACCACCAAATAGTAATAACTTTTCGGTAAGTGTGGTTTTACCCGCATCGGGGTGGGAAATGATCCCAAAAGTTCTTCTTCGCTTTAGTTCTTTTTGAAAACTCTTCATCTATAAAAATATTAATGGGTTTCCTGCCTGTTGTATAGTAAAGCTAAGAAAACCTCTTTGGTAAAACGCTAATTCCCGGAGTTAACCCCAGATAATTTAGAGCTGCAAAAGTACTATTATTTTAAGGAAAATTAAGGATTATTTAAAAGCTCCTGATGATAACATTCCTGAAGCTTTTCTCAAAAATCGATCAAAAACTTTAGGCTTTGAAAACATTCAGTAATTTTACATTATGGGGCAATTTTTTAGAATAATAATGGTTTTTGGGGCCGTTTTATTGAAGGGGCTAAATTTTTACGCACAACCTGGCGAACAACAAATAGCAAAGGGAGCTTATGTGATAAATATGGGTTCAAATCCACAAACTGTAGAAAACTCTATACAGCCTTATGGATTGATATATAGCTTGTTGAAGAATGAAGAGATTGAAATTAAATGGTGCATTAACCCAAAGAAAACAAAAGATGCTGCCGATTTCACCTATCGCGACACAATTTTTAGGGGTGGGGCATTTATTATCCCGGTTTCTTATTTAACTGATGATATTAGGGAATTAATTAGCGCGTGGGAAGAAAAAGGAGTTGCGGGAATGTATTTGGAGGAATCGGTCAAAGTTCCGGTTTTTACAAGCTTATCGGTAGCGCCCAGATGGACACTGGATAGGGAAAATGGACATATTGCTGTGCCTTTTTTTAAAGCTGCAGCAATCCCTGCAGGGGCTTATGGTGGAAGCAATAGGAAAAATTGGAAAAGCCCCGAAGATCTAGGGGTTTGCGATGATATTTTTGTAATGCCCCACGCCGATCCTGGCTTTAATTCTCATAAGAATCTATATAAATGGAATAAGAAATATAAAGGAGCCATTTGGGCGGGTTGCCACGCGGTAAGTAAATTAGAAAATCTTACCGGAAATATTAAACTGGAAGAGAGTGATAGCACAGAATTTATTCAATTAAACTTTTTAAGTTCCGGGTTTCCGGGAGCTCAAAGTGCAGGTTTAATTCCCTATAAAAAGCATAGACACGGCACACCGTCTTATCAAAATTTATTGCCGGCAGATCCGGTAGCGCAATATATTGGAAGCCCTGATGAAGCTCACTTAAATGGCTCGGAAAGAATTTTTCTTCCGAAGAAAATAAACAGGTGGCGAAAGGAAACAAAGAAAATTGTAATAGATGCCGATGCGCCCGATATTCCTGAAATTGCCGAAGATACTGCAGTGATTACTGCTTACGGCCACGCTTATGGGAATACAGAAAATGGATTGGTAATGTACCAGGCGGGACATAGTATTTATGGAAGAGATCCTCATCATGTTTCAGCGATGCGCGCTTTTTTTAACTGGAGTTTTTATGCCGCAGAAGTAAAACGAAGAAAAAATTCATTGGAATTTGGGAATAGGAAAGGCTTGCCGGTAGTTGATGCTAAAGTTGGCGACGATCTTACCGGAGCCTTGAGCTTAGATCCCATTCATTTTGACCTGGATAAGGCTGAAATAAGAACTAAAGATAAACCTGCTTTAGACAGTATAGTAAAATTCATGAACACTCATCCCGATCTCTTGCTGGACATAAGATCACATACCGATAGCAGGGCTAATGATGAATATAATATGCAGCTTTCTCAAAGAAGAGTTGAAGCTACAATTCAATATTTAATTGAAAAAGGGATTTCTGGTTCACGGATTACAGGAAGAGGTTATGGGGAAACAGAATTGGTAAATTATTGCGGAAATAATAATAACTGTTCCGAAGAAGAGCATAGAAAAAACCGGCGTTCAGAATTTATCCTCAGTATAGATTGTGATTTATATTCGGAGAAGGGTTTAAATTAGTTTTAAAGCCTTATTGGGAATAATAATTGCAACATAATTTTAGGAAATGTGGACTTGTAAAAGCCGCGCTTCATTTCGTACATTTGGCATTCAAAGAAAAAAATGGGAACAGATAACGTAGTATTAGTTAACGAGAAAGGCGAGCAGATTGGCTTGATGGAAAAGATAGAAGCTCACGAAAAAGCTTTGTTGCACCTGGCATTTTCAGTCTTTGTTTTTAATGAAAAAGACGAATTGATGATCCAGCAGCGTGCGCATTCCAAATATCATTCTCCAGGTTTATGGACCAACACTTGCTGTAGTCACCAAAGGGAAGGAGAAAGCAATATTGCTGCCGGAAAAAGAAGACTTCAGGAAGAAATGGGCTTTAGTACCGAACTAAAGGAAGTGATGAATTTTATTTATAAAGCTCCTTTTGATAACGGGCTTACAGAACATGAGTTCGATTATATTCTTATTGGAAACTACGCAGATGATCCAGACCCTAATCCCGATGAAGTGGCTAACTGGAAATGGATGAGCCTGGGTGAAATTAAATCTGATATGGAAGTGAATCCCGGAGTGTATACCGAATGGTTCAAAATTATTTTCGATAAATATTATACAAGTATTCAAAAATGAGGTTAAGTGTACATAGAAAAGCTCATTTTAATGCAGCGCACAGGCTTTACCGTAAAGATTGGAGCGATGAAAAAAACCTGGAGGTTTTCGGAAAATGCAGCAATCCGCATTACCACGGGCATAATTACGATTTAATAGTAAAAGTGACCGGTGAAATAGATCCTGAAACGGGTTTTGTGATGGATCTAAAAAGACTCAAGGACCTAATTTACGAAGAAGTGGAAGTGCCTTTTGATCATAAGAACTTAAACGAAGAGGTGGCTCCTTTTGATGAACTTAACCCAACTGCTGAAAACATTACGGTAGTGATTTGGAATAAAATCAGGGCAAAGTTAAAACCCGAACTGGATTTGGAGATTACCCTCTATGAGACTCCAAGAAATTATGTAACCTATAAAGGAGAATAAATGGCACTTAAAATTGGCGATAAATTACCGAGATTGACCTTAAAAGACCAGGAAGGGGAGAATTTTCATTTTTCGAGGCTGGAAGATAAAGCTCTGGTTATATTTTTCTATCCAAAAGATTTTACTCCGGGCTGCACTAAAGAAGCTTGTAGTTTTCGTGATCATTATGAAGAATTTCAGGATTTGGGAGCTGAGGTTATAGGGATAAGTACCGATAATGAAAACTCGCATAAAAAGTTCGCTTCTAAACATAAGCTGCCCTACTTGTTACTTTCTGATAAAGAAAAACGAGCCCGAAAAGCTTTTGGTGTTAAAGCGGGTCTAATGGGGCTACTACCGGGAAGAGAAACATTTGTATTTGATAAAGATAAGAAGTTAATACATAGATTCAATAGTATGGGGGCTTCCCAGCACATTCCCGAAGCACTTAATTCCTTAAAGAAAATTCAGGAAAAATAATTTTAGGGCTAAGGTTATTTGTATTGAAAAATATACTAAATTCGCAGCCGAAATTTAAGTGATATGGCAAGTAAAAGATTATTAAAAAGAGATGTGAATTATGTAATGGGAGACATTATTGATGCCGCATACATACATCAAATGGCTAACCCTGAAGACGCATCTAAAACTGAAGCGATTGTAGACGAAGCCATTGCAGATTTTGACGAATTGATCACTATGATCAACCAAAAAGATGTTGAGAATAAAAAACAACATTTTAAAGCAATAGAAAAAGAGTTGGAAGCAAAAGCTGAAGCTCTTATCGCGAAGATCAACGCGCTATAAAAATTACTGGCCGATGTAGCTCAGCTGGCTAGAGCAGCTGATTTGTAATCAGCAGGTCGTGGGTTCGAGTCCCTCCATCGGCTCAAAAAAATCCCCTTCAATTCTGAAGGGGATTTTTATTTTGTATACTTCTGTATTAAAGCTGCTATTGAAAGTTAATGCAGGACATCGAGCTCCAGTTTTTTGGAAGAATTGGCCTGTACTTTTTTGAATTCAGCTTCATTTCCTTCAATATTCTTATTCCAGAAAGGAATCATTTCTGAAAGTTTCTGTTGCCATTCTTTAGATTTTACTTTTTTTGGAAAAGCAGTATTAATAACTTCCAGCATAATAGAAACTGCTACTGAAGCTCCCGGAGAAGCACCAAGTAAAGCAGTTATAGAACCATCTTTGCTATGTACTACATCGGTACCGAATTCTAATACGCCGCCCTGGTCTTCATCTTTCTTGATAATTTGCACCCTTTTTCCGGCTACTTTCAACTCCCAATCTTCGGCTTTTGCATCTTTTATAAATTTTCTAAGATCGTCCATCCTGTCTGAATGATCCATGGTGACCTGTTTCATTAGGTATTTAGTAAGTGGTAGATTGTGCCAAAAAACTCCCCACATAGAGGGGATATTTTCTTTATTTATACTTAAGGGAAGATCCATGATAGAACCTTCTTTTAAAAATTTAGTGGTAAATCCTGCAAATGGTCCAAAAAGCAACTCTTGTTTTCCGTTTATATATCGTGTGTCTAAGTGCGGTGTAGACATTGGTGGAGCGTCTGGCCCCGCTTTACTATAAACTTTCCCTAAATGTTTTTCTATTACTTCCCGATTCTTACATACTAACCACTGCCCATCTACCGGAAAGCCGCCATAACCATCTTTTTCTTCAATTTCTACCTTTTGAAGTAAAGGTAGAGCGCCACCACCGGCACCAATAAACACGTGTTCTGCATCATAATAAGTTACTTCTCCAGTATCTAAATGCTGAGCTTCTACCGTCCACTCCAGGTTTTTATCTGGGTCTACGTCTAAAACATCTGTATTTCTTAAAACCGGTACATTAAATTGTTCTTCTAAAATCTTGATATACTGTTGCGTGATCGCTTCAAAATTAACCTCGGTTCCAATTTCCATCCTTGTACCGGCCATTTTCTCGTTCTCTCGTCCTTCAACAATTAATGGGAACCATTCTTTTAGTTTCTCCGGGTTTTCAGAAAACTTCATTTCTTCAAACATTGCTGTTTTAGTTAAAGCTTTAAAACGCTTTTTAAGAAATTCAATATTATCATTTCCCGTCACCCAGCTGTGATGTGGTACCGAATGGATAAAATTTTTAGGATCTTTTACCAGATTTTGTTCTACCAGGTAGGCCCAAAATTGTTTACTGGTTTCAAACTGGCTGAATATTTCAATGGCTTTGCTAATATCTATGCTACCATCGGGTTTTTCTGGCGTGTAATTAAGTTCGCATAAGGCAGAATGTCCGGTGCCGGCGTTGTTCCACGCACCGGAACTTTCTTTAGCGACCTCACCTAGCTTTTCAAATATGATTATTTTTAATTTTGGATCAACTAATTTCAACATCAAAGTAAGCGTGGCACTCATAATTCCGCCACCCACGCAAATAAGATCGTAGTTGTTTTCTTCAAGTACTTTTTGATTCATGGTTTGGATTTTCTCAAATTTAGAAAAACAGGAAACCAATCTTAGCCAATAAAATATTAAAGCTCGATACTTAGTAGAAACTTCAAAAGGATTGATTATTTCGGGGTTGCAGTCTCGTATTGAAGTTTTTCTTCCTTGCTTTTAACTTTTTGAATACTTCTGTTTAATAATATGCTAATGATAAGTGCAATGAGGATTAACCCGGTAAAAACATAAAATACGGGGATATAACTTCCTGTTCTCGTGTAGATCTGTGAGACCAGGGTAGGACCTATAAGTCCGCCCAAAGACCAAGTGGTTAAGAGGTAACCGTGAATTGCTCCCAGTTCTTTAGTGCCGAAGAGATCGCCTATAAAAGCCGGAAGATTAGAGAATCCCCCACCGTAGCAACTTACCACAAGAAAGATGAAAATTTGAAAAATGAATGCACTGGTAATGATTGGCAGTGTAATAAAGGCAGCTAGCTGAATGATAAAGAAAATAATAAAAACTTTCGGGCGGGAAATATAATCTGAGGCTGCTGCCCAGCCTAATCTTCCGCCACCATTAAATACTCCCATAATCCCTACCATTGTGGCAGCCGCCCCGGCTGATAACCCAACGATGTTTTGGGCCATTGGAGATGCTACCGAGATCATCATGATCCCTGCACTGGTATTAATGAGCATCATAGTCCATAGCATCCAAAAATGCTTAGTTCTTACAGCCTCGCCAGATGTTGCTTGCGATAAGTCCTTTTTGATTTTCCTGGTTCCGGCTTTTACAGCTGCCTTCATTCCTGCCGGCATCCAGTTTTTTGGAGGTGGTGCGATATAAGATGCGCCGAGCATCATTAAAACAAAATAGGAGATTCCTAAAATATAGAAAGTATAACTTATCCCTATAGATTCTATTAAGCTTGCCGCTACCGGTGCGGTTATTAATGCGCCGGTACCAAAACCAAGCACTGCCATTCCGGTTGCAAGCCCACGTTTATCTGGAAACCACTTCACTAATGTTGAAACCGGCGCTATATAGCCAATTCCAAGCCCAAGGCCGCTTAGAAGCCCGTAAGAGAGCAGAAAACCTGTTAAGGAATCCATAGAAATTGCGAAACCAGACCCTGCCTGGCCCAATCCAAATAATACCGCGGCTAACATGGCCGATTTTCTAGGGCCACTTCTTTCTACAAACTTTCCGAATAATGCTGCGGAACCTCCACCAAGAACCATCATTATAGTGAATGCAGTGGTAACCGAAGCCATAGACCATCCTTTAGTTTCCACAAGAGGTTGTGTGTAAACGCTGTAAGCGTATGCCGCACCAATAGAAATATGAATAAAAACTGCAGAAGCGCCAATTAGCCAACGATTTTTCGTGGTGGTTTCCATTTTACAAAGAATTTTTCAATGTTATGATGCTATTAAGCTGAATAAGATAACAAGTATAAGTTTTTATTGTCAAAATAAATATGAAATGGTTGTGTTCTTAGAAATGATATAATAAAAAAGCCCGCAATTTTTTAATTGCGGGCTTTTAGTTTCTTAAATAAAATGCTGAATTAACTCACACTTTCTTCAGTGGTATCTGTTTCTTCAGTCTTAATATTTTCTATTTCTTTTTGTTCTTCTTTTCGCTCCTTTAGGAAATCTTTTAACTCTTTTCCGTACATAGATTTCTTCACCTTTGGTTCCAAAGAATTATAAATAGTATCCAGGTATTTAATATTAGCATCAAAAACTTCAGAAAGGGCTAAATAAGGGGCCACTTCCAGGTCCTTATTGTTAATAGCGAAGTTTACTGTGTAAAGATATTTTCTTTTAAGCAAGCTTTCATATTGCTTATTTACTTCTATTAGTTTTTCTTCATTTTCTTCCTTCTGTGCTTCAAAATTTTCCTTAATTAATTCCAGGTTTTTGTCATTGAAACGCGTCATCATTTTACGATATTCTTCCAGTTTTTCCTGATTTTTTGCACCGATTATTTCGGCATCAGTTACAAACTTTTCTAGAGTGGTATTAATGGTCACCTCTCCTTCTTCAGCAAAGAAATCTATACGATCGTCGTACTGAGAGTTGTCTACCTTTTTAAGATAAAGGTACATCACTTGCGGACTTTCAATGAAAGCTTCCAGGCTTATATTAGCATTGCCGTTAACTTTTACCGAATCTACATCTACCATAAGAGTATCTTCTATCTTTTGAAGATAAACGGTTCCTTTCTTAAGGCCTTCAATATTAGCGTTTACGGTAAGGTTGCTTTCTTTATTGTTACAAGAACTTAGGGCAATAATTGCCAGTAAAAGAATGCTAATTTTTTTCATTTGTTTATAATTTTCTTTCGATGTAGGAATTTTCACAAGTTGATTAATCTTCTCTTGTGTTTTCCTGATTTGTTGTGTTCAGAATCAAGCTGGTTTCAGGTTTCTGATTCAGGCGGCAAATATCTTATAATTTTCTATTTTAAACTAACTCCCGGCTGCGATTTGCATTAGAATAGTAGTTAGAATTGCACCATAGGTACCTACTACATATCCAAAAACCGCAAGTAATACTCCTACGGTCGCAAGGGATGGGTGAAATGCCGCTGCAACAACAGGTGCTGATGCTGCTCCTCCAACATTAGCCTGGCTGCCTACCGCAAGGAAAAAATAAGGTGCTTTAATAAGTTTGGCGGTACCAAATAGAAAAATCACGTGAATAGACATCCATATAAGTCCGATCCCTATGAGACCTGGATTATCGAAAACCATTCCGAGGTCCATTTTCATACCAATGGTTGCTACAAGAATATAAATAAAAATACTTCCTAATTTACTGGCACCGGCGCCCTCGTACTTTTTAAATCTAGTGAAAGAAAGAGCTATACCAATAGCTGTTGCGATAGTGATCATCCAGAAAAAAGAAGAAGAGAAGGAAGAAAGTGCACTTTTGCTATCGTTGAAAATTTCAAAATTTGCTAATAAATATGCTGAAATCTCATCGGCTCCCCAATGTGCGAGCCCAACCGCAACAAAAGCAAGCCCTAACATCACCATATAATCTGGCAGGCTTGGATTTCGGGTTACGCTGGCAGCATAATTGGAAACTTTATTTTTAAGTTCGGTTATAGCTGAGTTGTCTGCTTTTAGCCATTCATCAATTTTTTCGCTTTTTCCAATACCCATAAGTAAACCTGCCATAAGCAAGTTAGCTACTACGATATCTACCAGTACCATCCCACCGTAGAGTTCTGGGTTATACTCATATATTTCCAGCATTGCTGCCTGGTTAGCTCCACCGCCAATCCAGCTTCCTGCAATGGTAGAAAGACCACGCCAAATGGCATCTGGGCCAACGCCGCCAACAGTTTCAGGAGAAATTGCTGAAACAATTAAAATGGCAAGCGGACCACCAACGATAATTCCAACGGTACCTGCAAAAAACATAATAAGTGCCTTTGGCCCAAGGTTAAAAATGGCCTTTAGATCTATACTAAGTGTCATTAAAACCAGGGAAGCAGGTAAAAGGTAGCGGCTGGCCACGAAGTAGAGTTGAGAGGTGCTGTCATCTATTAACCCAAGTGAATTAAAAATCGCCGGAATTAAATAGCACATGAGAAGTGCAGGAACAACTGCATAGAATTTTTTCCAGAACCCCTCTTTTTGGGAAGAAGTGACAAACACAAAACCCAGGGCGAGCATTAAAAGTCCGAATACTATCGCATCGTTGGTAAAAACAGGTGTATCTTGCATTAGAAAAGTTTTAAGCGGCGCCAAAATACAATTTTTCTTAAACTCTTCTTAAGGATTATCGCTAATCCTATACATTGATTTTAAACAATTCTTTTAAACTATTTGCAACTCCATCCTCTTTGCCGCTTTGTGTTACAATATTAGCAACTTCCAGCACTTCTTTTCTTGCATTTCCAACTGCTACGCCCATACCTACGCCTTTTATCATTTCTACGTCGTTATAGTTGTCACCAAAAGCAATAGTTTGTTCAGGACTTAGATCAAAATGATTTTTAAGCAGAAATTTAATTGCGGTAAGTTTTGAAATTTCTTTGTTAGCAATTTCCAGATAAGTGGGTTTAGAACGGTATAAATGCAATTGATCTGGGAAGTTTTGGGATAGAAAATCTTTAATTTCATCTATATGCGCTTCATCACCCATGGCCATAATTTTGTGCGCACCTTTGTTATCTTTTTTCCAGGAAGAAAGCACATCGCTATTCGACTTAATTTCCGGTTTTACTTTGGTGTTGTTTTCTTCACGCGCCGCCCATTGATCATACTGCGGAACATACCATTCGTCACTATGGTAAAGGCTTAAATGGCAATTCATATTCTTATTAAAATCACAAAGATTTTCAAGCGTGTTTATTGGGATTTCAGTAGAACTCACCGCTTTTCCGTTTACTAAGATCAAGCCGCCGTTGTAGCAAATTATGGGTTGCTCGTTTATATCCAGATCTTGCTGAAGGTGTCTCATCGCCGCCGGCATTCTTGCCGAAATGAGCACGAAGGGCAGCTTATCTTTTAAATTTTTTATCGTTGAAATTGTAGCAGGAGATAATGCCCTGTCATGGTTTAGTAAAGTCCCGTCAATGTCTGAGAAAACTATTTTGTATTCCACTATTCTTCTTTTTTATTCTTAGGGTGGCGATTTGCTTCTTTAAGTGCTTTATTTAGCATCCACTCGATCTGCC
>Ga0098069_100144_pt1 | contig 40850 bp, 36 predicted proteins | sample 27_taG_FD_92584 | JGI IMG/M metagenome (GOLD analysis project Ga0098069, IMG submission 92584) | Marine viral communities from Cariaco Basin, Caribbean Sea - 27_WHOI_OMZ | ecosystem: Environmental > Aquatic > Marine > Oceanic | place: Caribbean Sea: Cariaco Basin | collected 2014-11-09
AGATGCTTCAGGGAATGTAGCTACAGTAACAAAGGCAGACGTAAACCAGTCGAACGGAGTTATTCATGTTATAGATACAGTAGTATTGCCAGGGAAATAATTGCTATTGAAAAAGAAGAATTAAAGAGCGGCCTAAATGGCCGCTCTTATTTGTTAATTAAATATCAAAAAAGTTATATCCTTTTTCTAGTTCTCGAGGAAGGCTTATTTTGAATGAAAATTAAAATTTATGAAGAAAGTAAAATTACTTATCACGTTAATTATGGCGGGAGCCTTTATGATATCTTGTGGTTCTGGAAGCAATATTTCTAAAGACTCTGCAAAAAAAATAAAGAAGTACAATACATATTCTTATTTACCTAATAAGGATACTATTAAGGATACGGGTTATGATAATAATCGCATTCACGAAGTGATTATATCTACTATAAACAATAATATGTCTAGCGAAGGTTATGCTATAGATAATAGCCGGCCAGATGCGCTAGTGTATGTTCACGCAATGTTTGATGAAAGAATAGCAGATGTAAATGCAGATCCTGTTTATACCAATTTTTCATACTATCGCCCCGGGCTTTATATAGGGCCATATTATGAAGATTATACTTATGACAACTATTTTACCGTACAGCGAATTACCGCAGCAGAGAAGGTTAAACAACTTCCTTATAAAGAAAAATCTATTGTTATAGATCTAATTGACAGAAGAACAAATCAAATCTTATGGCGTGGAACTGCTGATGAGGAAATTGGTTCAAAAAGATTAGAAAGAGATATAAGAGATTATGTAGATGAGATTTTTAAAGAATTTCCATAATTCTCTTTAGCAGAAAATAAAAATTGGCTGTTTAAATACTCCTAACGTCACTCTGAACTTGTTTCAGAGTCCAAGCTAAATTGAAATTTAGTTCAAGTTAGAACCTGAAATAAATTCAGGTTGACGTAAAGATAAAAGTTTAAACAGCCAATTTTATATACAATTACCTCAATTCGGCCTGAAGTTCTTCTTCAAACCTGTGCTGAAGCTTTTTCATCATTTTATCTACCTGCTTATCGGTAAGGGTTTTATTTTCATCCTGAAACTTAAAACTTACCGCGTAACTTTTCTTTCCTTCTGGAAGATTATTTCCCTGGTAAACATCAAAAAGATCTATTTCTTTAAGAAGTTTTTTCTCTGTTTTTAGAGCGATTTGCTCAATTTCTTCATAAGAAACATTATTGTTTAATAGAAGGGCAAAATCACGTCTAACCGCTGGATATTTAGGAATAGCGCTAAAGCTGGTCTTTCTGGCTTTGGTAACTTCTAGTAAAGCATCCCAGTTAAAATCGGCATACAATACTTCCTGTTCAATATCAAAATGCTTCAATACTTTTTTGCGAATTACCCCAAATGAAACCAAATTACTTTTTGCAGAAGAAAATATAAGTCCTTCAGAAAATACATCAGATTTTACTGCGGAAGGCTTTAAATTTTCAATACCCAACCTTTGAAAAATAGATTCGATAATACCTTTCAATAAAAAGAAATCTGTTCTTCCTGAAGTTGAATTCCAGCGTTCTGCATTTCGGTTTCCACTAATAAAAATAGAAAGATGTTTGTTCTCGACCCGGCTACCGTTAAAATCGTGATAGGTTTTTCCGAATTCAAATAATTTTAAATCGCTGCGTTTCCTGTTAATATTATAACTCACAGATTCCAAACCAGAATACAACATAGATTGGCGTAACACCGATAAATCCTGACTTAAAGGATTCAGCATTTTAACGTTTTGGGAGGCATTCAATTGCTCACTCAATTCGGTATAGGCAGGTGTGGTAAGTGAATTAGCCATAGTTTCGTAAAAACCTTGCCCTACTAACTGGTTGGCGATTAAATTTTGAAGTCTGTAATCTTCAAATTTCGAAGAATTGGCTACTGATGCATTTAGCTTTTCACCAAACTTAATATTGTTATAACCATAAACTCTTAAGATCTCTTCAATTACGTCGGCTTCGCGCTGCACATCTACCCGGTAAGATGGAATAGTAAGGCCCATCCCGGTTTCGGTAACATTATTTACACGAATTTCAAGAGAAGCAAGTATAGATTTAATAGTTTCTTGCTGAAGGTTCTCGCCAATAAGTTTGTTTACTTTATCGAAAGTTAGAAAAACCTGGAAGTCTTCAATTTTCTTCGGGTAAAGATCATCAATGTCACTGGTTACTTCGCCGCCGGCAATTTCAGTAATTAAAAGCACAGCACGTTTTAAAGCATATTCCGTAATATTAGGATCAATTCCCCGTTCAAATCTAAAAGAAGCATCGGTATTTAAAGCGTGTCTTTTAGCAGTCTTTCTAACACTTACTGGATTAAAATAAGCGCTTTCCAGGAAAATTTGTGTGGTAGCTGAGGTAACTCCGCTTGTGGCTCCACCAAATACACCGGCAATGCACAGTGGTTTTTCGGCGTCACAGATCATAAGATCTTCTTCGTGGAGTTCACGTTCTACATCATCTAAGGTGGTGAATTTTGTCCCTTTTTCTAATGTTTTTACGTTGATTTCATTACCGGCAATTTTTCCGGCATCAAATGCGTGTAGCGGTTGCCCAAGCTCGTGCATTACGTAATTAGTAGCATCTACCACGTTATTCTTTGGGCCAAGGCCTATTGCTTTTAACCTATTCTGAAGCCATTTTGGAGATTCTTCAACCTTAAGCCCTGAAATCGTTACTCCGCAATATCTGGGAGCAAGCGCCGAATCTTCAACTTGTATCTGGATCTTAAGGCTTCTATTATCTACATGAAAACTACTAACCGAAGGAGTAATAAGTTCCAGATTTTTCCCTTGTTGGGTATAACCGGCTTTAAGATCTCTGGCAACGCCCCAATGGCTCATGGCATCGGCACGGTTTGGTGTTAGTCCTATTTCAAAAACCTGGTCGTTTTCTACCTCAAAAATTTCTGCTACTTGAGTTCCGGGAACAAGGTCATCTTTCATCACCATTATTCCTTCATGGCTTTGGCCAAGCCCAAGCTCTTTTTCTGAACAAATCATTCCAAAACTGGCTTCACCTCTAATCTTGCCTTTTTTAATTGGCCAGGCTTCTCCATTTTCGTCGAAAAGGGTAGTGCCAATTGTGGCAACCGGAACCTTTTGTCCTGCTGCAATATTAGGCGCGCCACAAACGATTTGCACCTGCTCGCCATTGCCCAGGTCTACATTGGTAAGTTGTAATTTATCGGCATTAGGATGACTTTTACATTCTAGCACATGTCCAACTACAATACCTTCAAGACCACCTTTAATACTCTGAAAACTGTCCAGGCCTTCTACCTCAAGTCCAAGATCAGTAAGTAGTTCTCCGGTCGCTTCTGGAGCTTCAGGAAGTTTAATGAATTGTTTAAGCCAGTTATATGAAATTTTCATGTCTCAATATTTTCAGTTCGCAAAGATAGTATTACGAATAGTTTTGGCATAATTTCATATTTTAATTTTACTCGATAATCGAGATTTATATCCTTTGTAAGTTTCTTCGATTAAAAAAATGATTTTTTGATTAAAATCTAAAGAATACTGGCCGGGGTCTTTAATGGATTAATTTCAGGGAAATTCATAAAAAAAGGAGCAACCTAAGTTGCTCCTTTCAAACGCTAATTAAACTTAAACTAATAATTAAGCTTCTCTTTTAAACTCCATTTTATTTACGAGTTCCCAGTCCTGGCTGCCTTCTTTTGGTAGATAGACATTCCATTCTACATGATCTTTATCTTTTTGGAGGATTACGTGTTTAGCTTGTTTTTTCTTATTGTTTTGCATGTAATCTTCCATAAATTCAAATTCACCGTCCCCTGTTTCGGTTATAGTAAGATCAGAAACCTGAATGCCATTAGGATTGATTGCGTTAACATAGGCCATTTGGTAAGTGTCATCCATGGCGTTATAAGCTACTATTCGTTCACAGCAAGCCGCATTATCTTCCTTGGTATGAGTTATTCTTAAAACCGATTCTCCAGGTAAGTAAGTGACGTTTTGTTTACTTTTAGGTATGTTTATCGCCTTACCATCTCTGTAACCGGTTTGTGTTATTTCCCAATCTCCGGCTAGAAAATCTAATTTTCGATGCTTGTTTTCTAAACGGGCTAATTTAGAAAGCGAGGCTTGTTTCATTTCGGTTTTTTCTGCTTCATCTTCTATATTTTCCGCTAATTTTGCTGCTTTCTTAAAATTCTCTTTAGCCTTCTCATTTTCTCCTTTTTCCAATAATAGATCGCCATAAGAATCATAAGGATTGGCTTCTTCGGGATATTCTTCAATTTGTGCTTTAAAAATCTGCTCTGCGGTTTCCAGGTCGTTATCTTCCATCATCAACTTATAACCGAGGAGATTTAAGGGTTCTTGCAAACCTTCATATTCTGCAGTTTTATGCTTTTTATACATTTGCATAGCTTTATCAAGCCCGTTACTTTTATATTCTTCATATAATTTCTCTTCAAGTGCCATTTCACTGTCTTCCTGAGCAAACAGCAATCCGCCACATAAAATAAGCATCAAGCTTATCAACCTTCTTAAAACTATTCCCTCTTTCATAATGTTTGACGTTTTGATTATTACCTAAATTTACGGAATAATGTGGCTCAAAAACTCTCATAAATTATTGTTTATTACTGTAAATCAGGTGTTTATTTGGTTTTATTTGGTTGGAAAGCCTTAGTTTGACTAGGAAAGTAGGATGTAGCCAGGTTTCAATAGAGATTTCTATTTTGGTAAAAATCGAGGGAAAATACGTAGACTTTTTACGCCTTAAATTAGAATTTAACTAATGTAATTCCAGATATTTTTATGTTTTGCCAGTTGCGCATAAGTGAAACGCAGTACTTTATTTTTTTCTAAGGATAGGCTGGGATCCTCTTTTAAAATTCTCATTGCATGATGGCGCGCCAATTTTAGGATTTCGTTATCCTTTACAATATCGGCGATTTTTAAATTTAAAACACCGCTTTGCTGCGTGCCCATAATATCACCCGGCCCTCGTAATTTTAAATCTACTTCAGCAATCTCAAAACCATCGTTAGTGGCGGTCATGGTTTCCAGACGGGTTTTGCTATCGTTAGATAATTTGTGACCGGTCATTAAAATACAAAAGCTCTGCTCGGCACCGCGGCCTACACGGCCTCTAAGCTGGTGAAGTTGAGAAAGGCCAAATCGCTCGGCACTTTCAATAATCATCACACTGGCATTTGGGACATTTACTCCAACTTCAATTACGGTAGTGGCGACCATAATTTGAGTTTCGCCTCTAACAAAACGATCCATTTCATAATCTTTAGCGTCAGATTTCATCTGGCCGTGAACTATAGAAATTTGTTCATTTGGAAATTCCCGGGCAATACTTTCATACCCATCCATTAAATCTTTATAGTCCATTTTTTCCGATTCCTGGATCAATGGATAAACCACATAAACCTGCCGACCTTTTTTTATTTCATCTTTAATAAAAGCGAAAACTTTAAGTCGGTTGCTATCGTAGCGGTGTACGGTTTTAATAGGTTTTCTGCCCGGCGGTAATTCATCTATTACCGAAATGTCTAAATCGCCGTAAAGGCTCATTGCCAGGGTTCGCGGAATTGGTGTAGCCGTCATCACTAAAATATGGGGCGGCATCTGGTTTTTTCGCCATAATCTTGCCCGTTGTGCCACCCCAAAACGATGTTGTTCATCTATAACAGCCAGGCCTAAATTCTTGAATTTCACCTTGTCTTCCAGCAAAGCGTGTGTACCAATTAGGATGTCTATTTCGCCATTTTCCAGCTTTTCGTGAATTTCGCGCCGGGCTTTAGTTTTGGAAGAACCGGTAAGTAAATAAATACTGGTGTCCAGATCTTTGCAAAGTTCTACCAGACCATTATAATGCTGAATTGCGAGTATTTCCGTGGGTGCCATTAGGCAAGCCTGGAAACCGTTATCCAATGCAATAAACATAGACATTAGCGCGACAATGGTTTTTCCAGAGCCTACATCACCCTGCAGCAAACGGTTCATTTGCGCGCCGCTGCCAAGATCGGCTCTAATTTCTTTGATTACTCGCTTTTGCGCACCGGTAAGTTCAAAAGGCAGGTGATTGCTATAAAATTCACTAAAATTTTGGCCAATTTCTTCAAAAACAAAACCTTTTATTTTTTGCTTTTGGAGCATATTTTTAATCAGTAATTGTAACTGAATATAAAATAGTTCTTCAAACTTTAAGCGGAATTGCGCTTTGGCCAATAATTCCTGGCTCTGTGGAAAGTGAATATTGAATACCGCTTCTGCCTTTGGAATTAGTTTTAATTCGGTAGTGATTTCTTCAGAAAGCGTATCGTAGAACTTGCCTTTGGTTTCAATAAAAAGTTGCTGCATCAGTTTATTGATTACCCGGTTGGTAATACCCGATTTTGCTAATTTTTCGGTAGAAGGATAAATAGGCTGCATTGCAGTGCGCAGTTGTTTTTTGTATTCTTCCACCAATTCCATTTCGGGATGCGGCATACTAAAAAGCCCATTAAACCAATTGGTTTTACCAAAGATCACATAAGGGGTATTGATTTTTAAATTCTCCCTAATCCATTTTTGGCCACGAAACCAAACGAGTTCCATTTTTCCGGTGTCGTCTATAAAATCTGCTACCAGTCGCTTTCCGCGTTTTTGCTCTACAGTTCTTAGTTTCGTGATTTTCCCTACTACCTGTACTTCAGCTGAATTTCGTTGTAATTCATTTATTTTGTAAAAACGGGTTTTGTCCAGGTAACGATTAGGGAAGAAATTTATCAAATCCTGGTAGGTATGAATGCCAAGTTCTTTCCGCAGTAGATCGGCACGGTTTGGGCCGACCCCTTTTAGGTAATCTATGGGTGTTTGCAGAATATTAGCGTTCATGAAAACGAAGATATTAAAATCAGGTTTTTTAGGTTGAATTTCCTATAAAAATAAACCTGAATTTTTCGGAAGCCGGAATTTTATGAAGTTTTCGTAATTTGCCGTTCGTAGTTTTTATGTTATGAAATATCCCCTTATTGCCCTTCTTTGTTTCTTTTGTTGGAATACTTACAGCCAGGCGCCATTAGCCGATTCGCTGGATCAGATCAATAGTATAGATTTCAAAAAAGCTGAAGCCGAAGTTCGGGTTCTTCCAAAGAAAAAACGAGTTTCTGGTACCATAGCATATAAATTCCAGGTTTTAAAGAGCATTGATTCGTTTTACATAGATGCCAGGAATATGAACTTTGATGAGGTTTTGCTGAATGATGAGCTGGTAAAACCCAGAAACTCCGGGCAGCGCCTTTGGATAAAGAATGAATTTTCACCTTCGGAAAACAATTCACTTCAACTAAAATATTCAGTAGCACCAAAGCAAGCGGTTTATTTTATCAACTGGCAAATTCCGGAAACTATAGATGCCCCAAAGCAAGTCTGGACGCAGGGGCAGGGAAGATATACTTCAAATTGGCTGCCGTCTTTCGACGATCAGCGGGAAAAAGTAGAGTTCGATATTTCGTATCAATTTCCACAAAACCTGGAAGTGATGGCGAATGGAGAACTCACAGCAACTTCTCAAAGCGATTCTTTAAAAAATTGGAGTTTTGATATGCAGCGGCCTATGAGTAGTTATTTGCTGGCATTTGCTGCGGGAAATTATTTAATGAAGAAAACCGAATCTTCTTCAGGAGTTGAATTGCAATTTTATATGCCGGTTTCAGAGGAAGATAAATTAGAACCTACTTATCGCCATACCAAACAGATTTTTGATTTTCTGGAAAGTGAAATTGGTGTGGCTTATCCGTGGCAAAATTATAAACAGGCCCCGGTGCGCGACTTTCTATATTCCGGGATGGAAAATACCGCTGCAACTATTTTTGACCACGCCTTTATCACCGATTCTATAGCTTTTAAAGATCGAAATTATGTAAGCGTAAATGCACACGAAATGGCTCATCAATGGTTTGGAAATTTGGTAACTGCAGAGACATCTAATGATCATTGGTTACACGAAGGTTTTGCCACTTTTTATGCTTTATTGGCAGAACGGGAAATTTTTGGAGACGATTATTATTACTGGAAGCTTTACCAATCTGCCGAGCAGTTAAAGGAATTAAGCGATCAGGGAAAAGGCGAACCGGTAACTAAAGCTAACGCAAGTTCGCTTACCTATTATCAAAAAGGTGCCTGGGCTTTGCATATTTTGAGAGAAAAAGTGGGCAAAGAAGCTTTTAACACAGCGGTAGAGAATTACCTGGAACAATATAAATTTAAAACAGCCACCACTAGTAATTTTATAGCCGAAGTTGAAGCAGCTGCCAATGTAGATTTGTCCGATTTTATGGCCAAGTGGTTAAACCAAACCGCTTTTCAGGGATTTGCGGCTTTAAATTCTTTGAAAAATTCTGAATTTATAAAGAAGCATTTAGAAATCCTGGCTCTAAGAGAAACTCCGCTGGAGAAAAAAGAAGAGCTTTTAAGTGCCGCTTTAGATTTTCCGGTAAGTGATTATACCGGGCAGGAAGTGGTTTACCAATTGGCAGGTGAAACTTCAGAAACAGCGATAAATCTTTATAAAAAAGCATTTGAAACCAATAACATTTACGTTCGGCAGGCTATTGCTACTAGTATGGAGAGAATTCCGAAGCAACTAAAAAGCGAATTTGAATCCTTGCTTGACGATAAATCTTATCTCACAAAAGAAGTAGCATTATTAAAATTATGGATGAATTTTCCGCAGGAGGTTTCCACTTATTTGGATAAAACAAAAGGAATTACCGGATTCACCAATAAAAACGTGCGAATGCTCTGGTTAACCTTAAACCTTATAACGCCAGACTACGAACCTGGAAAACAACAGGAAATTTACAAGGAACTTTCGGGGTACACGGCAACGCATTATCCTATAGAAGTAAGAGAAAACGCTTTTGGTTATTTATACCAAATAAATAGTTTCACTAATCAAAACTTACTGGATCTAATGCAGGGAACACAGCATCATGCGTATAGGTTTAGGGATTATAGCAGGCAATTGTTGGCCGAGTTGCTAAAGAAGGAAGAATATCGGCAAAAATTCTTAGCTTTAGATGATCGTCTTTCTCAAAAAGAGCAAGAGTATTTGCAAACTAAACTTTAATTAATGCGGGCATTAGTAATATCTGGTGGAGGAAGCAAAGGCGCTTTTGCCGGCGGTGTTGCCCAATATTTAATTGAAGAATTAAAGCGGGATTACGAGCTTTACCTGGGAACTTCTACGGGTAGTTTGCTAATTTCTCACCTGGCTTTGAATAAGTGCGAAAAGATAAAGAAAATTTACACTTCGGTAAATCAAGAAAGTATTTTTAGCAACCGCCCTTTTCTTATAAAACGGCGTCACGGTTACGATCAAATAAGTATAAATCACATTAATGTAGTTCGTAATTTTATTCAGGGGAAAAAAACTTTTGGCGAAAGCAAAAACTTGAAAAAGCTTATTCAAAGTACCTTAACCGAAGATGAATTTTTAAGCTTAAAATCCAGTAAAAAGGATATTGTGGTTACTGTTTCTAATATTTCCCTTAATACGGTAGAATATAAATCGATTAAAGATTTTGACTACGATGAATTTTGTGAATGGATCTGGATTTCATGTAATTACACACCATTTATGAGCCTGGTGCAAAAGGATGGTTGCGAATATGCCGATGGTGGACTTGGAACTATGGTGCCTATTGAAGAAGCTATTAAAAGAGGAGCAACCCATATAGATGCTGTTATTTTGCAAACCGAAGCTACTTTTTATAATAGAATGCCTTCAAAAAACGTTTTTGGCTTGATTACTAATTTGTTTCGGTTTATGCTAGATAGAATAGAGAAACAGAATATTCAGATTGGGAAATTTGCCGCAGCCAATAAAAATACGACCATAAATTTTTACTACACACCTACGGTATTAACTACCAATTCCCTTATTTTTGATGAGAAACAAATGAAATCCTGGTGGAAAACTGGCTATACTTATGCCAGAGAAAAAAGCGAGGAAATGAACCAAATTGAACCTTAATGCGTGCACTGGTAATATCGGGCGGGGGCAGTAAAGGCGCTTTTGCAGGCGGCGTTGCCCAATATTTAATTCAGGAAGAAGGCAAGAAGTACGATTTATTTCTGGGCACTTCTACCGGAAGTCTTTTAATCCCGCACCTTGCTATGGGAAATATAGACAAGGTATATGATATCTACACCAATGTAAATCAGCGTAAAATTTTTAATGTTAATCCTTTTGTAGTAAAACGAAAGGAAGGTAGAGAGTATGTGACGATTAATTACTTTAATATGTTCTGGCAGTTTGTTCGGAAGAAAAGAACGTTTGGAGAAAGTCAAAACCTACGAAAACATATAAAGCGTAATTTTTCTGAAGAAAATTTCGATCATCTTAAAAACCAGGTGGAAGATGTAGTGGTTACCGTTTCTAATTTGTCTAAAAATCGCGTAGAGTATAAATCGATTAACGATTTTACTTATGAGGATTTTTGTGACTGGATTTGGATTAGTTGTAATTACATTCCGTTTATGAGTTTGGCCAAAAAAGACGGATTTGAATATGCCGATGGAGGTCTGGGTTGCGTAGTGCCAATTCGGGAAGCAATAAAGCGTGGCGCTACAGAGGTTGACGCTATTATCCTTGAAGCCGAAAATATGGAATACAATAAGGTTTTAGGTAAAAATCCATTTTCTTTAATGATCAATCTTTTTGGTTTTTTACTGGACCAGGTTGAATATCACGACATCGTAGAGGGAAAACTTGCAGCGCTAAATAAAAAAGTGAAATTGAATACTTATTATACTCCTACAAAGCTTACTGAAAACTCCCTGGTGTTTAATAAGAAGCTAATGGGAGAGTGGTGGCAGCAAGGTTACGATCATGCAAGAGAAAAGCATTTACAATACCTGGCTACTAAAAGAAAAGGTTTTTTCGGATTATTTTAAATAAAGCGTTTCACTTCATTTTTTAGATAAGCAATAGCAGCTTCGGTTGGGGATTGTTTCTCTATGAGATTTTTTAAGATCACTTCCCTTAATTTATCGGCATCGGTTACACTTTCCTGTTGATTGGCTTTCCTAATGATACCGATGGTGGCGTTTTTAGCCGTTTTTATATAATCCCAGGATTCTGTAGAAAGGTAGATTTGTTGGGCCAGGTTATGTTCAAATTCCTGTTCTATAGTATTGATCAATAAACGCTCGTAAGCTTCTTTGTCATCAGAATTTGGCTTTACCCTGAATAAGATTTTACCGGGTGAAATTCGTTCTAAAAATAGCGTCATTCTCTCGTATGCTTGTAATTTAAGCGGAAGCGCTGTTTTTTGGGTTTCACGATGTAATAAGAAATTTCTCCTGTTCTCTTCGTTTTTGTTGTAGGAACTAAAAAAATAAAAGGCTACCATTCCAACAATAAGTGCGGGTAAAATAGCCAATAATAATTGTGAAAGTTCTATCTGATTCATTGGTCTTTATTGTGAGGCGTAGTTTCTTCGGTTTCTGCCTCTTTGGTTTCAACTTCTTTTTGTTTGTATTTTCCACCCAAATGCGGGCACTCTAAATGTGCTTTAATTCCGTCGAAAGGTACTTTTTCTTTGTGATAAGAAAAAGTGGTCGCCAGTGTTTTTGCCAGGTTCTTATCGCTTAGATTTATCTCCACATCGTCCATAGTAAATTGAGAGGGATGCTCGTAACCACAGGCGTGGGTAATTTCCAGTAGTTCTTTTCTAAACTTTGTAAAGTAATAATTTACCCTTTTAGATTTGTCCTTAATATTAATTCCCGCCTGTAGCCATTTGTTTTGTGTAGCAACGCCGGTGGGGCAGGTATTATTGTGGCAGGCTTGGGCCTGGATGCAACCAATGCTCATCATTGCCTCCCGGGCTACATTTATGCAATCAACACCAAGCGCAAAAGCCATAGCCGCCTGTGCCGGAAAACCAAGTTTTCCGCTTCCAATAAATACAATTCTATCGGTAATTCCGTGGTTTAAAAAGATTTGATAAACATCGGTAAACGCATATATCCAGGGTAGGGAAACGTGATCGGCGAAACTTGGAGGCGCAGCACCGGTACCACCCTCACCGCCATCTATGGTGATAAAATCCGGTCCACGTTTGGTTTTCGCCATAAATTTTGCCAGCTCTTCCCACTGGTCTAATTTTCCTACCGCCGATTTGATTCCAACAGGTAGGCCTGTTGCTTCAGCAATATCTTCAACAAAATCAACTAACTCAGGAATATCACTAAATGCAGAATGATTGGGCGGGGAAAGCACGTCTTTTCCTAAAGGAACATTTCTAATTTCAGAAATTTCTTTAGTGATTTTTGACGCGGGTAAAACACCTCCTTTTCCCGGTTTTGCGCCCTGGGAAAGTTTAATTTCAATAGCTCTTATCTGTGGATTTTCTTTTACTAGTTTTACCATTTCTTCCATAGAAAAGTTACCATCGCTGTCACGCACTCCAAAATAACCGGTACCAAAATGGAAAATCACATCGGCGCCTCTTTGGTTGTATTTCGAAAGTCCGCCTTCGCCTGTATTATGATACGCGCCAGCTTCCTTGCAACCTTCGTTTAATGAAGCAATAGCTTTTGCTGAAAGCGATCCAAAGCTCATTGCTGACACATTGATGATTGATGCAGGTCTAAATGGGCGCTTCCGTTCGTTGTATAATCCCATTACTTTTCCGCAGGCAATAAAATTAGGATCTAATGTATTGGGATGATCTTCTTTTAGTTTAAACGGAATCATCGCATTATTTATGAAAATATAATGCGTAGAAAATATATCCTGATCGGTTCCAAAACCTTCGTAATTATTCTCATTTTTCGCTGAAGCGTATATCCAGCCCCGTTCTATACGGTTAAAGGGTAATTCGTCTCTATTACTGGCAACAATATACTGGCGTAATTCAGGGCCAATCCCTTCCAGAAAATAACGCAGATGTCCCACCACAGGGAAATTGTGTTTAATTGTATGTTCCCTGTTGAAGAAAATGTCTTTAATCGCGATAAAAACAATAACGATTAAGATCCATCCCCACCATTCAATTGAAGCTAAAACATCAAATACATTTTCCATAATTATTGATTTAGGTAATCTATAGCCAGCTGAGACATAGTTTTTACCCCAAGTAACATTCCGCTTTCACAATATAAAAGTCGGGAGTGTGATGAGGTGCCGGTTCGGTAGAATCTAATGGTTTTCCGCCAAGAAAATAATAAAAACCGGGTACTTCCTCCTGAAAGAAAGAGAAATCTTCCCCACCGGTGGTGGCTTTAGCTAAAACTACATTTTCTTCTCCTGCTACAGCCTGTAACGTAGGCAGCATTTTGCTGGTTAATTCAGGATCATTGTAGGTAATCGCAGTATTATTTTGAATTTCTACAGTAGCCTCCCCGCCATAAGCTTCAGCAATGGCCGGAACCATTTCGTTCATTCTTTTTAAGATCAATTTTTTCATATCTGGATCTAGCGTTCTAATAGTCCCAATCATTTCAGCGGTTTCAGGAATAATATTAAATCGTACACCACTTGTTATTTTTCCTACGGTAATTACTGCTGCGGCATCTACCAGTTTAGATTCCCGGCTAATAATGGTTTGTAAACCATCTATGATTTTTGCTGAAATTAAAATGGGATCGGTACCGCTCCAGGGTGCAGAACCATGAGTTTGTTTTCCCTTTACGTTTATTACAAAACGTTCTACCGCGGCCATCGTGCCTTCTGGTTTATAACGAATGGTTCCTACCGGTGTTTCCGAGTTAATATGAAGTCCGAAAATCGCATCTACATCAGGTTTTTTTAGCACACCTTCCTTGATCATGAGAGAGGCACCACCTTCCTCACCCGGTGGCGGACCTTCCTCTGCGGGTTGGAATATAAATTTTACCGTGCCATTTATTTTATCCTTATTTTTTGAAAGCACTTCAGCGACACCCATCATAATCGCTATATGTGTATCGTGACCACAGGCGTGCATTACCCCGGTTTCTGAACCTAAAAATTCTGTTCTTACTTCAGATTTAAACGGGAGATCATTTCTTTCGGTTACCGGGAGCGCATCAATATCTGCTCTTAAGGCCACCGTTTTTCCTTCATTATCACCTTTTAAAATTCCTACCACACCGGTTTTTGCAATTCCGGTGGTAGTTTCAATTCCCAGACTTTGCAAATGAGCTGCAATTTTTTTAGCGGTTTCGGTTTCCCGGTTGGAAAGTTCGGGATGCTGGTGAAAATCCCTTCGCCACTCGATTACCTGTTCTTCTATTTCTTCTGCAGAAGTATTGATCTCTGAATCAATTTCCTGGGCGGTTAAAGTAAAACTGAAAAGACCAAGCAGGCTAAAAATAATTCTTTTCATAGGTTTTGTTTCGCGTTGAAGCTGGTTTGTAGAATTTTAAAGATATTAAAAACTTAAGCAATGGCTCCCAGTCAATCTTAGTTTGTTTAAAACAAAGTGGATTTCGGGTTTATAAATTGTCTCATTTTGGTTAATTTCACGCATTTAAAAAACTGAAGAGATTGGAAGCTTATTTAGCCGAATTAAATGACGCACAACGCGCGCCTGTACTGCAAAAGGATGGCGCAATGATTGTGATTGCAGGAGCAGGATCTGGAAAAACAAGGGTGCTTACTTACCGTATTGCTTATCTTATGAGCCAGGGTGTAGATCCTTTTAATATTTTATCTTTAACTTTTACCAATAAGGCTGCACGGGAAATGAAAACCCGTATCGCTAAGATTGTAGGACACAGTGAAGCGAAAAACCTTTGGATGGGTACTTTTCACTCCATTTTTGCGAAGATTCTGCGTTTTGAAGCCGACAAATTGGGCTATCCTTCAAATTTCACGATTTATGATACACAAGATTCGCAAAGTGTAATTAGAGCGATTATAAAAGATATGCGTCTGGATAAAGATGTATACAAATACAAGCAGGTTTATAGCAGGATTTCTTCTTATAAAAACAGTTTGATAACTGTAAAAGCTTATTTCCAAAATCCGGAATTGAAGGAAGCTGATGCGATGTCTAAAAAACCACGTTTAGGGGAAATCTACCAGGAATATGTAGAGCGGTGTTTTAAAGCCGGCGCAATGGATTTTGATGATTTGCTGCTGAAAACAAACGAACTTTTAAACAGATTTCCAGAAGTGCTTCAGAAATACCAGAATCGTTTCAGGTATATTTTGGTAGATGAGTACCAGGATACAAACCATTCGCAATACTTAATTGTAAAAGCACTTTCCGATAAGTTTCAGAATATATGCGTGGTGGGAGATGACGCGCAGAGTATTTATGCTTTCCGCGGAGCGAATATTAATAACATTCTGAATTTCCAAAAAGATTATGAGAATGTGCAAATGTACCGGTTGGAGCAAAATTACCGTTCTACCAAAAACATTGTAAATGCGGCTAACTCGATAATAGAAAAAAATAAAACCAAGCTTGAAAAAGTGGTTTGGACAGCCAATGATGAAGGGCCAAAAATTGTAGTAAATCGTTTGCTTACCGATGGGGAAGAAGGCCGTTTTGTTGCAGGTTCTATTTTTGAGAATAGAATGCAAAACCAGATGAATAATGGCGATTTTGCGATTCTCTACCGAACCAACGCCCAGAGTAGGGCGATGGAAGATGCGCTCAGGAAAAAGGAAATTCCATATAGAATCTACGGCGGACTTTCATTCTACCAGCGAAAGGAGATTAAAGATGTGCTTTCTTATTTACGTTTGTTGATAAACCCGAAAGATGAGGAAGCACTTAAGCGCGTGATCAATTATCCTGCCCGTGGAATTGGGCAAACTACAATGGATAAATTGAGCATTGCCGGGAATCAATATGGGAAGACCATTTTTGAAATTATTGAAAATATAGATCATCTTGATCTAAAAATTAATAAGAGTACGCGTACCAAGCTGGATAATTTCGTGAACATGATTAAGAGTTTCACGATTCTTGCTGAAAACGCCGATGCATTTACCGTAGCCGATACTGTAACCAAAAAAACAGGTTTAGTTCAGGAATTAAAGAAAGATGGTACGCCTGAAGGTATCGCCAGGATTGAAAATATTGAAGAATTATTGAACGGGATCAAGGATTTTGTGGAAGGCCAAAAGGAACTGGCAGATGCTAACGGTTCTCTGGCAGAGTTTCTGGAAGATGTAGCGCTTGCTACAGATATGGATAAAGATACTGGCGATGATGACCGGGTTGCCTTAATGACTATTCACCTGGCAAAAGGTTTAGAGTTTCCCTATGTATATATTGTTGGCCTGGAAGAAGATCTTTTTCCTTCGGGAATGAGTATGAATACTCGAAGCGAGCTGGAAGAAGAACGCCGATTATTCTATGTGGCGCTTACCCGTGCCGAAAAACAGGCTTATCTCACTTATACGCAATCCCGTTACCGTTGGGGGAAATTGGTAGATGCAGAACCCAGTAGGTTTATAGAAGAGGTAGATGAACAGTATATGGATTATATGATTCCGCAAGATGATTATAAATACAAGCCGCTCATAGACACCGATATTTTTGGTGATGAGGTTGATAAAAGTAAACTGCGACAAACCAAGCCTAAAAAAGGAACTCCGCCGCCCGCACATAAACCTAGTGAATCTCAACTAAGAAAACTTCGAAAATTAAAACCCGCCAGCCCGGAGCCCGAAAAAGCTACAAATGCTATAAAACTGGAAGCCGGGAATGTGGTGGAGCATATGCGTTTTGGCAAAGGAAAAGTCCTGGCTATAGATGGTGTTGGGCAGGATAAAAAAGCTGAAATAGATTTTGAGAACGGAGGAATTAAAAAGTTGCTGCTAAGGTTCGCTAAATTGAAACTGATCTCCTAAATCTCGTTAAACTTCTGTTATTTAAAGCCGCTTCACGCGGCTTTCTTTTTATCTTCAAAATAAAAAATTTGATTAAAGAAGGAAGTAATGTCAAGTGGAAATGGGGTAATGGAGAAGCAAAAGGCAAAGTAAACAAAACTTATGCTGAAGAAGTTACAAAAACCATAGATGGAAGCGAAATTACCCGAAAAGGGGAAGAAGGGAATAAAGCGCTTTTTATAGAGCAGGAAGATGGTAGTAAAGTGCTGAAGCTGGAGAGTGAAGTTTCTAAATCAGATTAATTGAACCAATTTAAAAAATATCTGCTCGAAAATTTGTAAATTCTCGGGTATTAAAATTTATAATTATGGCTGAATTACTTAGAATTTATGACGAAAACCCAAGTCAGAAACATATTAATAAAGTAGTAGAAACTTTAAGAAACGGCGGGCTCATAATTTACCCTACAGATACTGTGTATGGTTTAGGCTGCGATATAACCAATACCTCGGCATTAGAAAAAATTGCGCAAATTAAAGGGGTAAAACTTGAAAAGGCTAATTTCTCGTTTGTTTGCGAAGATCTTAGCAATCTTTCAGATTATGTGAAGCAAATAGATTCGGCCACCTTCAAGGTACTCAAGAGAAACCTACCCGGGCCTTTTACTTTTATTCTTCCAGGGAATAATAATTTGCCTAATGTTTTTAAAAAGAAGAAAACAGTTGGGATTAGAGTGCCAGATAATGCTATTTGTAGAAGTATTGTAGCCACTTTAGGAAACCCTATTGTTTCTACTTCAATTTATGATGAAGATGAGGTGCTGGAATATACCACCGATCCGGAACTGATAAAAGAGAAATGGGATCATTTAGTAGATCTAGTTATTGATGGGGGTTATGGAGACAATATACCATCTACGGTGGTAGATCTTACCACACCGCAACCGGAAGTTATAAGAGAAGGAAAAGGAAGTACCGAAAATTTATAGTTTTAAATAAAATTTTTGATAACACGTTAAAAGCCTGCTAAATGCAGGCTTAATTTTTTCATAGCGTAATATAGTCCATAAATTGATAAAAAAATATGCAATGAGTTATATAGAAACTAAGAACGAGGAACACGGAAGTAAAGTAAAACTGTTTTACGAAGATCATGGCGAGGGGCAACCAGTAATATTAATTCACGGCTGGCCTTTGAGTCATAAAATGTGGGAGTATCAGGTAGAGAAAATTGTAGATGCGGGGTTTAGATGCATAAGTTACGACCGTCGCGGATTTGGCGATAGTGATAAACCCTGGGAAGGTTACGATTATGATACTTTAGCCTCAGATTTAAATGATATTATTACTGCCCTGGGACTTTCAAATACAATAATTATAGGATTCTCAATGGGTGGAGGAGAAGTTGCCCGTTTTATCGGGAAATATGGAACTGCCAATGTATCTAAAGCTGCATTAATCTCTGCAGTGCCACCATTTATGCTGAAAACCGATGATAATCCGGATGGGCTAGATAAAGAAGTTTTTGAAGGATTTAAAGAGGAAATTAGAAAAGACCGCGCAGGCTTTTTAGCCGGATTTGGCGATAAATTTTATAATTACGATAAAAATAAAGATCGCGTTAGTAAAGATCAAAAACATTTTGACTGGAGTATTGCCTGTAGAGCCTCTTCTAAAGCAACCCTGGATTGTGTAGATTCTTTTGGATTAACAGACTTTAGAGAAGACCTAAAAAACTTTGATGTGCCAACGCTAATAGTGCACGGGGATGATGATGAAATTGTACCAATAGATATTGCAGGTAAGAAAAGTAAAGACCTAATTAAGGATAATACTTTTGAAATAATTGAAGGCGCACCACACGGCTTAATTATGACTCACAAAAAAGAGTTTAATGAGATTTTACTGCGCTTTTTAAAGAAGTAAAATTGATCTAATATTAAAGAGAATAAAAAACCCCGCTTTTGCGGGGTTTTCTTATATAAATAGATTTTAAGGAAGCTTATTCAGCAGATTTCATTCCTTCTTCAATCATTCCGTAGAATTGGTCAAGCTTAGGAAGAACTACAATTCTTGTTCTTCTGTTTTTAGCACGACCTTCAGCAGTTTCGTTTGTAGCAACAGGAACATAGTAACTTCTACCAGCGGCAGTCATTCTAGCTGGCTCTACCCCAAACTCGTCCTGAAGAATTCTAACTACAGAAGTAGCTCTTTTCACACTAAGATCCCAGTTATCTTCAAACATTGAAGTTTTAATAGCTTTATCATCAGTATGCCCTTCAACCATAAATTCGATGTCCGGCTTGTTTTTAACTACGGTAGCAACTTTACCAAGTACTTCTTTAGCACGATCGGTTACATTGTATCTTCCACTGTCAAATAAGAGTTTATCTGAAATAGAAACGTAAACTACACCTTTTTCAACATTAATTTCAATGTCTTCATCAGCCATATTACCCAAAGCACCTTTTAAGCTAGTTACAAGTGCTAAAGTTACAGAGTCTTTTTTGCTAATTGCATCACGCATAGATTGAATAGCCAAATCCTTTTCTTTGATGCTTTCAAGAGAACGCTCAAGGTTTTCAGCTTCTTTCTTAGAAAGAGTAGCAAGGTCACCTACGTTGTTTAGCAATGCCGCGTTGGTATTGTTAAGTCTTGAAATTTGCTGATTCAGGTTTTGTTTATCCTCTAAACACGCATTTAGTTTAATGGTTGCAGTGTTTAACTCATCCTGGGTTTGTTTTTGTTGTTCTTCAAGCTCAGCATATTTTTTATTAGATACGCAAGAGGAAAACAAAAGAACGGCGGTTGCCGATAAAAGCATAATTCGTTTCATAATCTTGTAATTGTTATTAATGTTAGATGTTTCAAAAGTATCAAAAAAATGTAAAGCGGAAAAAGAAGCTTTAGCATAAGTTTGAATCCTTTTATTTTAATTTTGAAAATTGTTTTTTGCTTAAGCAAAAATAAGACCAAATAATAGATTTTAACTGAAAATACTTCATGTTTTTTGGAACTCTTTTTCGCTTTGATTGAATTTTTTTGAAGTTACCATAAAATGAGGTATGTGCCTGAAGAATAGCATATAAATGTGAGAATTTACCTTCGGAAATAAATTTAACTCCTGCAATGCCGTCAAGGATCATTCTAATAAATAAAATGCCATAAACATTTGGTGCGGGCACATTTTTTAAAAGCATATACAAGCTATTTCTAAAATTGAAAAAAGTCTTTTTTGGGTTCATACTATCTAAAGTAGCGCCACCCACATGGTAAACGTAGGAAATGCCACAAGATTTTATTTGATAGCCTAAATTATGAATGCGCCAGCATAAATCTATTTCTTCCTGGTGGGCAAAAAAATCTTCATCTAATGCGCCGGCTTCCCAGTAAACGTTTTTTCTTATCACCATACAGGCACCGCTGGCCCAAAAAACAGGAACATCATTATTATACTGCCCATGGTCTACTTCTAAAGTATCAAAGATCCTCCCACGACAAAACGGGTAGCCATATTTGTCTATATATCCGCCTGCAGCCCCGGCATATTCAAAGTAGTTCTTTCTTTTATAATCGAGAATTTTAGGTTGAACCGCAGCTGTTTTAGGTTGATTTTTAAAAATTTCCAGTATTGGTTCTAACCAGTTTTTGGAAACTTCTACGTCGCTGTTTAACAAAACAAAAATATCTTCGGTTAAGCCGGAAAGCGCATCGTTGTACCCTTTGGCGAATCCGCCGTTCTCTTTATTCTGAATAATTTTTACCTGCGGAAAATTTTCCTGTACAAATACTACCGAATCATCGGTAGAAGCATTATCGGCTACGTAAATATTGGCTCCTTCAGAAAAGCGAATTACCGAAGGTAAAAACTGTTCTAGCAAGCTACGTCCATTCCAGTTTAAAATTACTACTGCCGTACTCATGATTTTTCAGAAGTTTTAGAAGAAATATAATCGGGGATTTCAGGGAGAAAATGATACTTTTCTTCTTTGTAATCCAGTTTGCAAAAGTAATGTTGCAACCCGTTGGTGAGCATTAAATAATCGGCTTTTAGACTCAAATTATACCTGGCGATCTGGTCAAAAACTTCCTGGGTTATTTTTATATGCGGGGCTTTACATTCTACCACCACTTTTATTTTTCCGTCGGGATAAAAAACTACCGCATCATAGCGCTTAGTAAGCTTTCCCAGTTTCAGTTGTTTCTCAACATTAATATGGTTTTTAGGATAATTCTTATCTAAAGTAAGGAATTTCACCACGTGTTGTCTCACCCATTCTTCGGGAGTTAAAACCACAAATTTTTTCCGGAGTTCATCAAAAACGGCTATTTTATTTTCACTATTTTTGAACCGGAACGAATATTTTGGAAAATTAAGCGCTAACATAGGCCAAAAGTAAAAAAGAAAACCACAGCGCAGCAAGCTTCAGTTTAATTTTAAAATTCAAAAATCCTTCACCTTAATGGAAGAAGCAAAAGAGATTGTAAACAATATTCAAAAAGGTAGTGTATCGCCGCTTTACTTTTTAATGGGCGAAGAACCTTATTATATAGACAGGATCTCAGATTTTATTGCGCAGAATTTACTGGCGGAAGAAGAAAAAGGTTTTAACCAGATCATCATGTATGGTCGTGACACCAGTATAGACGAAATTGTGAGTAATGCCAAGCGCTACCCTATGATGGCCGAAAGACAGGTGATCATCGTTAAAGAAGCACAGGATCTATCCAGAAGCATAGAGAAATTGGTAGATTATGCCGAAAATCCGCAGCCTACCACCACTTTGGTTTTTTGTTATAAATATAAAAGCCTTGATAAACGTAAGAAACTTTCTAAAGTCCTGAAGAAAAGCGGAATTTTGTTTGAAAGCAAACGCCTTTACGAAAACCAGGTGGCCGACTGGATCATGAAAACACTGAACGCAAGGAACTATACTATCTCTCCTAAAGCAGCACAAATGCTTGTAGAATTTTTAGGAATTGATCTTGGAAAAATTGATAACGAATTAAATAAACTTCAGCTTATCACTCCAGAGGGTACTCAAATTACCCCAGAGCTTATTGAACAAAATATAGGTATAAGTAAAGACTTCAATAATTTTGAATTGCGAAAAGCCATAGGAATGCGGGATTCTTTAAAGGCACACCGCATTGTGAATTATTTTGCCCAGAACCCAAAGGATAATCCAATGGTAGTTACCATTTCGCTCTTGTTTTCTTATTTCTCACAAATTATGCAATATCACGGGCTGCCAGATAAATCTAAGGCTAATGTTGCCAAACAACTAAAAGTGCATCCCTATTTTGTGGGCGATTATGTAGTAGCAGCTAAAAATTATCCGATGAAAAAAGTGAGCCAGGTAATTGGTTTGTTGCACGAAAGCGATGTTAAAGGGAAAGGTGTGGGAGCGGTGAATATTTCTCACGGCGATTTACTCAAGGAATTAATGGTTAAGATCTTAAACTAAAATGGGTAAAATAAATTCATGGATTAGTGCTGCCCGGTTAAGAACTTTACCTTTATCAATCTCGGGTATTATTGTGGGAACCACCATTGCGGTTAGTGAAGGTGTGTTTAATATTATTATTTTTAGTCTCGCACTAGCCACCACTTTAGGCTTACAGGTGCTTTCTAATTTTGCCAACGATTATGGTGATGGTGTTAAGGGAACAGATAACGAAGATAGAGTAGGCCCACAAAGGGCTTTGCAAAGCGGGCTAATTACCCAGAAGGAAATGCTTCAGGGAATTATAATTACTGCAATTGTCACCTTACTTTTTGCCATTCTACTTATTTATGTTGCTTTTGGAAGAGAAAATTTAGGCTATGCACTATTTTTCTTTCTACTGGGAATAGCTGCAATTGCTGCTGCCATAAAATATACAGTTGGTAAATCGGCTTACGGATATCGTGGACTTGGCGATGTTTTTGTATTTATTTTCTTCGGATTAGTTGCGGTATACGGCTCTTATTTTTTATATGCACACCAATGGAATTGGCTCGTATTGCTTCCGGCATTTAGTATTGGATTTTTAAGTATGGGTGTTTTGAATCTCAATAATATGAGAGACCGCGCTTCTGACGAAAAAGCGGGTAAAATTACCTTAGTGGTAAAACTTGGCGCCAAAAGAGCAAAAAACTATCATTATGCACTCATTCTGGGAGCCATACTTTGTTTGGTTTTATTTACGGTGCTTAACCTGGAAAGTATAAATGATTTTCTTTATCTCCCGGCTTTTATTCCTTTAATCCTCCATCTTAAAAGAGTGGTAGAAAATGAAAATGCTACACTTCTGGATCCTGAATTAAAGGTTTTAGCACTTTCTACCTTTGCCACGGCAGTTCTTTTTGGCTTGGGGCAGATCTGGTAGTAAATCACTTGGAGCAAGCTCAAAAGAATCATTATTAGAGAACATCATTATTTGATTGGAAGGCATGCCGATGCTTCGGGACAGAGCATTTAATCTCGATTATCGAGTAAGTTTAACAAAATTATATATTTGGTAATTTGAAGCTTTTTTAATCGAATTCTTAAATTAGGGCAAACCATAAAAATTAAGTTATGAAAATCACTTTTTACGGACAGAGTTGCTTGGGAATTAAAATAGGAGATATCAATGTTTTGGTAGACCCATTTATAACCGGGAATGATTTAGCCAAAGATAAAATCAATATCAACGATTTAAAGGCCGATTATATTTTGCTCACCCACGCACACCAGGACCATACTTTAGATGCTGAAGAAATTGCGAAAAATACCGGAGCGGTAATCGTAAGTAATTTTGAAATAGCTAATCACTATGAGGAAAAAGGCATAGAAGTACACCCTATGAATCACGGTGGAAACTGGGAATTCGAATTCGGAAAAGTGAAATACGTAAATGCCATACACACCAGTTCTTTTCCAGATGGGAAGTACGGTGGGCAGCCGGGTGGTTTTGTGATAGAAGGCGAGCATAAGAATATCTATATTGCCGGCGATACCGCTCTTACTATGGATATGAAATTAATTCCGCATCACACTACTTTAGATTTGGCAATTCTTCCCATTGGAGACAATTTTACCATGGGTGTAGAAGATGCTATAATTGCCAGTGATTTTGTTGAATGCGATAAAGTTTTAGGTTGCCATTATGATACCTTTGGTTACATTGAAATAGATCACGAAGAAGCTAAAAGAAAGTTTTTTGATGAAGGGAAAGATCTTATGCTTCTTGAAATTGGAGGAAGTCTGGAACTTTAGTTTCGGCTTGTACAAATAATAAAATATATGCAGGCAGATTATAAAAAGTATATCCTAAATTTTAAACGCCCCAGCGGAACTTCGCGGGGCGTTCTTACTACTAAAGAGACCTGGTTTCTAAAAATTACCGATGGTAATAAGGTTGGTTATGGCGAATGCGGAATTCTTAGAAGTCTAAGTATAGACGACAGGCGAGATTATGAAGAAAAATTGCAGTGGGTTTGCAACAATATCAATTTGGGCGAAACCATGCTTTGGGAAAAATTAAAAGAATTTCCGAGCATTCAAATTGGAGTAGAAATGGCTTTTAGATCTTTAAAAGCTAAAAATCCTTTCGAAATATTTCCTTCTGAATTCACTGATGGAAAGGCTGCAATACCAATTAATGGTTTGATATGGATGGGAGAAAAAGCTTTTATGAAATCTCAAATTCAGGAGAAAATTCAAGCCGGTTTCGATTGTATTAAGATGAAGATTGGAGCCATAGATTTTGAGACCGAATTAGAGCTTTTAAAATATATTAGAACCGAATTTTCTTCCGAAGAAATAGAATTACGCGCAGATGCAAATGGAGCTTTTAAACCTACTGAAGCTTTAGAAAAATTGAAGCGCTTAAGTGAATATCAGTTACACAGTATAGAGCAACCTATAAAACAGGGCCAATGGGAACAAATGAGAGTTTTGTGTGAAAGAACACCGCTTCCTATTGCTCTGGATGAAGAACTTATAGGAGTTTTTGATGTAACTAAGAAGAGAGAATTACTACAAACAATAAAGTCGCAGTATATTATTTTAAAGCCGAGTTTAATAGGTGGTTTTAAAGGTACACAAGAGTGGATTGATCTTGCGGAAGAACAACATATTGGTTGGTGGATTACCAGTGCGTTGGAAAGCAACGTAGGACTCAGCGCAATTTCGCAATTTACTTATACTAAATACAGTAAAATGCCGCAGGGACTGGGTACCGGAAGTTTGTATACTAACAATATAGAGAGTCCGTTAGAAGTTGCGAAAGGAAATATTCAATATAATCCGGCTAAAAGCTGGGAATTTAATTTTTAGTAAATGTATATAGCTGAAGCTTTTAAATATCGTTATGATTTTTGGCGATATGTTATTGGAACTTTATTGGTTTTCGTTGGAGTTGTTATAGGACAAATTCCTCTAGGTATAGCCGTTTTTTTAGAGCGAGGAATGGAAATAGCGGAAATGACTGAAGGAGAACTTATGCAGGTTTTAGATTCTAATTTTACATTTTTTCTAATCTTGCTCACTTTTGCTGCAGGTCTTGGTGTTCTTTTACTAGTTGTAAAATTATTGCATAATCAACCTATAAAATCGCTTACCACCAGCCGAAAAAAGGTAGACTGGGGGCGCGTTTGGTTTGGTTTTGGTCTTGTAGCCGCTTTTACCATTATTGTTACATTAATAGAGTATTCGGTAAATCCAGAAGATTTCCTGGTAAACTTTCAGCCTGTTCCCTTTGCTATTTTGGTAGGAATCGCCATTATAATGATTCCGTTGCAAACCAGTTTTGAAGAATATTTATTCCGCGGATATTTTATGCAGGGGCTTGGCACACTGGTTAAAAATCGTTGGGTGCCTTTAATAATTACTTCAGTATGTTTTGGGGGCTTACATTTCTTTAACCCCGAAGTAACCCAAATGGGGAACTTGATCATGATTTATTATATTGGTACCGGCTTTTTACTGGGAATAATGACGTTAATGGATGAAGGTATGGAACTGGCTTTAGGCTTTCATGCCGGTAACAACCTTACTGCAGCTCTGCTCGTTACTGCCGATTGGACTGCCTTCCAAACCGAATCTATTTTTAAGGATATTTCAGATCCAACCGCGGGGATTGACGTTTTGGTGCCGGTATTTATAATTTATCCGCTTTTTCTTTTTATTATGGCTAAAAAATATGGCTGGAGCGATTGGAAAAATAAACTCTTCGGAAAAGTAGAACAGCCTGAAACCATAAAACTTTCAGAAGAAAGTTAAATTAATCATTACAATTTCCTAACTTTCAATACAAAGTAATGTAACATATTTGGTTTTAAATATGGCAGATAAGTATAAAGTAAGGGAAACCCACCCTGATTTCAGACTGAACAAGCGGCATTTTACTAATGCAGAGTTACATCTTGTGGCCTATAGTTTTATAAAAGAAGGTGAAGCTTTTGAAGAAAAAGTAGGAAGTTTCTTATTGGAGTGGATCAAGCCTTCTAAGTATGTTGAGGTAAAAACCTCTGGTTCTACAGGTACACCAAAAGTTATTAGGATCAAAAAGGAGCATATGATCAATTCGGCCATTGCTACTTCTCGTTTCTTTGATTTACCAGAAAAAACGACTGCTTTGCTATGCTTGCCGGCAACCTATATTGCCGGAAAAATGATGCTGGTTCGCGCTATGGTTTTAGGTTGGCAATTAGATATGGTGCCGCCATCTTCCAATCCTTTAGACCAGGTCTTCAAACGTTACGATTTTTGTGCAATGACGCCTTTTCAGCTGGATAATTCTGTTGGTCGCCTGCACCTTATAAAAAAACTTATTGTTGGCGGCGGAGCCGTTTCTCCACGTCTGCAAAAAATGGTGAAGGAAGTTAGCACCAAAGTTTATGAAACTTATGGAATGACGGAAACCGTTACCCACATCGCGGCCAAAAGGCTAAATCCATCAAAAAACAAGAAAAAATCACGAGTATTTAAGGTGCTGCCTAATATTAATATTTCCCAGGACGATAGAGGCTGTTTAGTGATTAAAGCGCCCAAACTTTCAGATGAAATTATTACCACCAATGATGTGGTTGAAATTCTTACCTATAAAAAATTTCAATGGAAGGGTAGATTAGATAATGTGATCAATTCTGGTGGCATTAAACTGCACCCTGAACAAATAGAAAAGAAGCTTTCCAAAATTATAGATCAGCGGTTATTTGTTATAGGCATGCCAGATGATGCCCTGGGTGAAAAATTGGTACTGTTTGTTGAGAATGAATTTTCAGAAGATTTCCTTCAGAAATTAGAAAACCAGATCAACCAACTAAAGAGCCTTGAAAAATACGAGCGTCCTAAAAAGATCTATTTCATAGAAAAATTTGAAGAAACCCATACCGGGAAAATTCACAGGGAAAATACTTTTACAAGCAAGGTAAACTAAGCTTTTATTTTATGAGAAAATTAATAGAATTTAGGGGCCGAATATGCAATTCTATCCTACTAATATTTTTACTAGCTTTTTGTTTTCCAGTTTCAGCACAAATATTACCAGAACGCGAACGCGCACAACTTATAGAAGAAATACAACAGGATAGGTTTGATAATCTTCTTCCCAAACTAATGGATCGCACCGAAATTGATATGTGGCTGGTAATCGCGCGAGAATATAATGAAGATCCCGTTTTAAAAACTATGCTGCCGCCTACCTGGTTAAATGCCCGCCGGCGAACAATTCTTGTCTTTTACAGAAATAAAGAACAGGATAGTTTAGAACGTTTGGCAGTAGCGCGATATGATGTTGGAAAAAATATAAGCTCTGCCTGGAATCCTGAAAAGCAACCCGAACAATGGGAAGCTTTGGTGCAGATAATAAAAGACCGAAACCCAGAGAAAATAGGACTGAATTATTCTGAAATAGATGGTATTGCCGATGGCCTGGTAAAAACCGATTATGATGAATTTATGGAAGCTCTTCCTCAGGAATTTCATTCAAAAATCGTTTCGGCAGAAGATCTTGCAATAAGCTGGATAGAAACCCGAAGTGAAAAAGAAATGGAAATCTACCCAGAATTGGTGCAGATTACTAAAGATATTATTCGGGAAGCATTTAGTAATAAGGTGATTGTGCCCGGAGAAACTAGTACTGAAGACGTGGTTTGGTGGATGCGTCAAAAAGTAACTGATCTTGGCCTTGAAACCTGGTTTCATCCAACGGTTGCAATTCAGCGAGATGAAGAAGCCCTGCAAGATCACGTGAGTGCATTTTCTTCAGCTAAAGAAAGAAAAGTGATTAGGCCTGGAGATCTTATTCATTGCGATTTTGGTATTTCTTATTTGGGACTAAATACCGACTGCCAGCAAATGGCTTATGTTTTAAAAGCGGGAGAAAGTGAAGCTCCAAAATTTCTTTCGGAAGCATTTGATAAAGGCAACCAGTTACAGGATATTTTAACCGGAAATTTCGAAACCGGAAAAACCGGAAATAAAATTCTTTTAGAAAGTTTAGAGCAAGCTAAAAGAAAAGGTTTAAAACCTATGATCTATACGCATCCTCTAGGTCTTTATGGCCATTCTTCAGGTACTACCATTGGTATGTGGGATTCGCAGGAAGGCGTGCCGGGAAGTGGGGATTATCCCTTACAGGAAAATACTGTATATGCTATTGAACTTAATACCAGTGTCTTTTTGCCTGAATGGGACCAGGAGGTTAGAATCATGTTGGAAGAGTCCGGTTTTTGGGGAGCCGAGGATTTTCGCTATGTAAATGGCAGGCAGGAAGAACTTTTGCTGATTTCACATAAATAAAGGTTGAATTTCATTTAAGTGAATTCCTAACTCAAATTAAAAATTTCTCTCCTTTTTCCTGTCTATTGTTGCATTTTCATATAATAATCTGTGGAATGTTTTCCAGAGCCATAGAATAAAAAGAATAGGCTTAAAATTAGTATGATACTGGCTTCAAATAACCGGCCCGGTTGCATAACTCCTATAAAATTTATTAAGATCGCGCCAATAATAATTGGGAGCTGAAAGAGAATAGCCCAGCGGGTAAGTAAACCCACAGCTATAAGTACGCCACCAATTAAATGGGCAAAAGCGACGTAATGAACGGTTAGCATGGTACCTCCATAACCTTCCAGTGGCTTTATGAGTTCTATAAGTGTTTCTGTTTGGGAAATAAAGTTGATTCCTTTTATAAACAGGAAAACACCTAAAGCAATCCTTAAAACATCAATGAAATAATAAGTGTGCGCATTCGCCCACTTATTGAGGGATTTTACGCTTATCATAACTTTAGTATTAAAGTTTGTGAACTATAAGTTACTGAAAATAAATGTATTATTGTTTTAATTATTCGTTATTCTTTTAATCGAAAATCGAGATTTAAATGCTATGGGGCGAGCTTTGAAAAGTAAATAAAGGTTTTAATGGGTACCTTGTGAGATTGCTCTGAGAGTTCGTTTGTAAGCATAAAAAAAGGCTGTATAAGACAGCCTTTTTTAAAATTCTAAATTAAATTTTACTTCTTGTAACTGGTTTTAATGTAAAATTCCAGGTCGTTTACTTCAATTTTTTTAAGGGCTATGTTCTCCTTTAAATCGCCCCATTCATCAGTTGGTGTGATTCTAACTTCTTTTCCGTCGATAAAAATATCTACCGGCATTTTAAAATCTTCTACATCAGCTATCCATCTTGCCTGGGTTTTTCCTTCTTTTTTTCTGAACTGCAATTTTGGTAAATCAGTATGTCTTAGATATTGATCAAAAATAGGCTGCAGGTCTACCTCGGTAGCTTCATCAAAGAAATTTTCAGTGGTTTCGGTATCGATGATCTGGTGTTTATAAGTTTCAGTATAATCTTTTAGGGTTTTCCACCATAATTCATCATTATCATAAATGCTGCGAATGGTATTTAGTAGGTTAGCACCTTTAAAATACATATCTCCAGAGCCTTCACTATTCACATCATAATCCCCAATAATTGTGGCATTATTACCAAGGCCACGGCGAGTTCCTTGAAGGTATTCCAGGGCTTGTTCTTTACCCCAGCGGCATTCCACGTAAACAGCTTCCGAGTAGGAAGTAAAGCCCTCGTGAATCCACATATCGGCAATATCTTTCGCGGTAATACTGTTCCCGTACCATTCGTGACCCGATTCGTGAATAATGATGTAATCCCATTTTAAGCCAATACCGGTTCCAGAAAGATCATTGCCTAAATAACCCATTTCGTATTCATTTCCATAGGCTACCGCGCTCTGATGTTCCATCCCGAGATATGGAGTTTCAATTAGTTTGAATCCGTCTTCCACAAAAGGATATTCGCCGAATTTTTCATAAAAGCAATCCATCATTGGTTTAACTTCCTTGAATTGCTCTTTAGCTTTTTCCAGGTTGTACGGCAAAACATAATAATCAAGATCCAGATCACCATACGAATCTGAAAAATGCTCATAATTCGCAATATTGATCATTACGTTGTAATTATTGATAGGATTCACGGTTTTCCAGCTCCACTGTGTAAAGCCGTTGCCCAGATCTTTTTCACCTAAAAATTGCCCGTTAGAAACATTCATAAGTCCGTTTGGAACTGCGATATCTAGCTGAACTTCTTCCGGCTCGTCACTTTGATGATCTTTATTTGGGTACCAAAGGCTGGCGCCTGTTCCCTGAACGGCAACACCAATCCACGGATCTCCGTTTTTATCTGTATCCCACACAAAACCGCCATCCCAGGGTGCATTTTTTGCTACGATAGGTTTTCCGGAATAATAAAATTGAATTTCTCCTTTCTCATTGGCTCTTACTGTTTCTTTCAAATCGATAAAAACCGCATTGTGCTTTCTATTGTAAGCTAAAGTTTGATTATTCTGAAGGATAGAATCCACCTTCATGTTTTCAAAAAGATCTATTTGAATGGTAGAAAGATCATCGTCAGCAATAAAACTAATCGTATTTGAACCAGAAATAAACTGCTTTTCGGGTTCAACTTTAAGCTTTAAATGATATTTCTGAACATCGAAAGCACGTTCAGGTCTTAGTGAGCCTCTTAATGAATCGGCTTCGGTATAATTGCCTTTTTTGTTGCTTAAAACCTGGGCGCAGGAAATATTAACGGCAGAAATTAAGACAACTAAGACTAAAATTAATTTTTTCATATTTAAATCTGAAATTATGTTTGGATCACTCCTAAATTAAAATCTTTTTCAATAGGCGCGTGGTTGGCGGCTTCAATTCCCATGGAAATCCATTTCCTGGTGTCTAAAGGGTCTATTACCGCGTCTGTCCATAAACGTGCAGCAGCGTAATATGGAGAAGTCTGTTCATCATAACGTGATTTTATCGCCTCAAAAACTTCTTTTTCTTTTTCCTCATCAACCTTCTCACCTTTTTTCTCCATTGCAGCGGTTTCAATTTGTACTAAAACTTTGGCGGCTTGTGTGCCACCCATTACTGCAAGTTCTGCACTTGGCCAGGCTGCGATAAGTCTTGGATCGTAGGCTTTTCCGCACATCGCGTAATTTCCGGCACCATAAGAATTCCCCATAATGATGGTAAATTTAGGTACTACCGAATTACTAACCGCGCTAACCATTTTAGCACCGTCTTTAATAATACCGCCGTGCTCGCTTTTGCTGCCTACCATAAACCCGGTAACATCCTGAAGAAAAACCAACGGAATTTTTTTCTGATTACAATTTGCGATAAAGCGAGTGGCTTTATCGGCTGAATCAGAAAAGATAACCCCGCCAAATTGCCTTTCCGTAGGTTTTGTTTTCGACGCCGTAGTTTTTACAATTTTACGCTGATTAGCCACAATACCCACGGCCCAACCATCTATCCTGGCGTAGCCGGTAATAATGGTTTGCCCGTAGCCTTCTTTATATTCTTCAAACTCTGAACCATCAACCAGGCGGGAAATAATTTCCCTAACATCGTATTGATCGCTTCGTTTTTTAGGAAGAATTCCGTAGATGTCCTCTTGTTTTTCTTTTGGTTTTACGGCTTTTTTATGGCTAAATCCGGCTTTATCGAAGTCGCCCATTTTATCCATAATATTCTTAATACGGGTAAGCGCGTCTTTATCATCTTTCGCTTTATAATCGGTCACCCCGCTAATTTCAGAATGTGTGGTTGCGCCACCAAGCGTTTCATTATCTATAGATTCGCCAATTGCAGCTTTTACCAGGTAGCTTCCGGCAAGGAAAATACTCCCGGTTTTTTCTACGATAAGTGCTTCATCACTCATAATAGGAAGGTAAGCACCGCCTGCTACACAGCTACCCATAACGGCTGCAATTTGGGTAATGCCCATACTGCTCATTACCGCGTTATTTCTAAAAATTCTTCCGAAGTGTTCTTTATCGGGAAAAATTTCATCCTGCATTGGTAAATAAACTCCTGCGCTATCCACAAGATAGATAATTGGCAACCTGTTTTCAATCGCTATTTCTTGCGCTCTTAAGTTTTTCTTTCCGGTAATGGGAAACCAGGCGCCTGCTTTTACCGTAGCATCATTAGCAACAACAATACATTGCTTCCCCGAAACATAACCTATCTTGACAACAACACCTCCCGAAGGGCAGCCACCATGTTCTTCGTACATTCCTTCACCTGCAAAAGCGCCAATTTCTATAGAATTTGACTTCTCGTCAAGAAGAAAATCAATACGCTCGCGGGCAGTCATTTTGCCTTTGGCGTGGTGTTTTTCGATGCGTTTTTCACCGCCGCCAAGTTTTACGCGTTTGAGTTTATGATTTAATGAAGAAACCAAAAGTTTGTTATGGTCTTCATTTTTATTGAATTTCATATTCATATATTGTAATTTTTAAATTCTGAAATTCAAAATATCCTTTATTAAGGGATAATTTTTATGAAAATTTCAGTAATTATTGAAATTAAAGCTGTCTTTTGGCTAAAATACAAAATAGAGTGAATTTCAGTTGTGGTTTAGAAGGCTAAAATATCCGATATTTGTATAAAACCTTTTATTATGGGAATGAATAAAAATACCATTTTCGCATGGGCTTCTTTTGCTTTGTTTATAATTGGTGCCGCAATAATTTTATTGGGTGTTCTTAAATATCGTGAATATGCAATTGGATTCTCAGTGGTAGGAATTGGATTTTTTGCTATTTCCTGGGCTTTTAATGCACTAAAAGGCAGGATTTAAAACAAAAAATATTAATTATGAATGAAAAAGGTGAAAAGGAGCAACTGGTAAAACATTTAAAAGGAGGAGAGGCTTTTACTTCCTTAGAAATTTTTATAGATAAAATTCCGTTTGAGAAACTGGGAGAGCGTCCCTATAATTTACCCTATTCTTTCTATGAACTTTTTTACCATATTGTTTTTTCTCAAAAAGATATTTTAGAATACTCGATTTCGGGTGATTATAAAACCTCTAATTGGCCGGAGGATTACTGGCCTGATGAATCTGCGCCTCAAAACAGGGAAACCTGGGAAAAGCTCAAAAAAGATTATTTTGATGATCGAGATATTCTTGAAAACTTCCTGATGGATCCTAAAAACGATCTTAATATCTCGGTTAGAAATTCTGAAAATCATACGTTACTACGCGAAACGCTACTAATTATAGAACATACAGCTTACCACACCGGGCAGATGCTCATTATTTTGCGTCTTCTGGGACTTTATAAATAGTGGGTGATTTTAATTTTAGATATTTGCAAACTTAAACAGCTTAAAAAAATAATATATGGCAGACGATAAAAAAGTGATTTTTTCAATGTCTGGGGTGACAAAGACCTTTAAAAATGCGAACACCCCGGTTTTGAAGAATATATACCTTAGTTTTTTCTATGGTGCAAAAATTGGAATTCTTGGTTTAAACGGCTCTGGTAAATCTACCTTGCTTCGAATTATAGCAGGAGAAGATAAAAATTACCAGGGAGATGTGGTTTTTTCTCCGGGATATTCTATTGGTTACCTTGAACAGGAGCCAAAATTGGATGAAGATAAAACCGTTTTGGAAGTTGTAAAAGAAGGAGTTGCTGAGACCGTAGCAATTCTTGATGAATACAATAAAATAAACGATCAATTTGGTTTACCTGAAGTATACGAGGATGCCGATAAGATGCAGAAGCTTATGGATAAACAAGCTGCACTTCAGGATAAAATTGATTCTTCTAACGCCTGGGAACTTGATACTAAGTTGGAAATCGCGATGGACGCTCTAAGAACTCCTGATGCCGATAAAAAGATATCGGTACTTTCTGGAGGGGAAAGAAGGCGTGTAGCTCTTTGTAGACTTTTACTTCAGGAACCGGATATTTTACTTCTGGATGAGCCAACTAACCACTTAGATGCTGAATCTGTGCATTGGTTAGAGCATCATTTGGCCCAGTATAAAGGGACAGTAATCGCTGTAACGCACGACCGTTATTTCCTTGATAACGTTGCCGGTTGGATTCTAGAACTGGATAGAGGGGAAGGTATTCCTTGGAAAGGGAATTATTCTTCCTGGTTAGACCAAAAGTCTAAACGAATGGCGCAGGAACAAAAACAGGCCAGCAAACGCCAAAAGACATTGGAGCGCGAGCTAGAATGGGCAAAAATGAATCCTAAAGGTCGCCAAAGTAAACAAAAGGCCAGGCTTAAAAATTATGATAAGTTAATGAGCCAGGACCAGAAGCAGATGGATGAGCAACTGGAAATATATATTCCAAATGGCCCAAGACTTGGTAATAATGTAATTGAGGCTAATGGGGTTAGTAAAGCTTTTGGCGATAAACTTTTATATGAAGATCTAAACTTTAAACTTCCGCAGGCTGGAATTGTAGGAGTTATTGGTCCAAACGGTGCCGGTAAAACCACGATTTTTAAAATGATTATGGGAGAAGAAGAGCCCGATAAGGGAAGCTTTGAAGTAGGTGAAACGGCTAAGATCGCTTATGTAGACCAGGCGCACTCTAATATTGATCCTGAAAAAACCATCTGGCAAAATTTTAGTGATGAACAGGAAATGATAATGATGGGCGGCCGCCAGGTAAATTCCCGAGCATATTTAAGCCGATTTAACTTTAGCGGAAGCGAGCAGAATAAGAAAGTAAATATGCTTTCTGGTGGAGAAAGAAACCGACTGCATTTGGCGATGACGCTTAAAGAAGAAGGGAACGTCTTGCTGCTGGATGAGCCTACCAACGATTTGGATGTAAACACCCTTAGAGCGCTGGAAGAAGGTTTAGAAAATTTTGCCGGCTGTGCTGTGGTTATTTCTCACGACCGTTGGTTCCTGGATAGAATTTGTACTCACATACTTGCTTTTGAAGGAGATTCTCAGGTTTATTTCTTCGAAGGAAGTTTCTCTGACTATGAAGAGAACAAGAAAAAACGTTTAGGTGGAGATATTATGCCGAAACGTATTAAGTATAAGAAATTGGTAAGATAAACTTAGACCCTGAAACAAGTTTAGGGTGAAGTAAAAAATAAAAACCTCAAGGATTGATAATCTTTGAGGTTTTTTGCTTTTTAGCAATTAGTCTTTCTTGGGTTTTGGATTCTTCTTTTCCGGCATCGGGCCTCGAAGATGAATAATGAGTCCGTTTAGAAAATTCCGAAGAAATTGATCGCCACACTCTACGTATTTCGGGTGATCTTCGGCTCTAAAAATTGCTCCTAATTCGCTTTTGGTTACTTTAAAATCTACCAAGGCGCAAATTTTTACAATATCGTCGTCTCGTAATTTATGAGCGACTCTTAATTTTTTAAAAATATCGTTGTTTGTTAATCCCATAAGGCAAAAGTAGTTTTTCCAGAGTTATTCTTTTTAGAATTCCAGGTTTAATTGTTTCTGAATAGTATTTATTTTTTCAAGATCAGCCTTATTGTCTATAACAGATTTTGCATCAGAAATAATATTTTTGGCTTCATTGTCCATTATTTTATAATACTCTTCATTAACAGATTTCTGTGTTTTTAGGTATTTAAACATCCAGCCTAATTTCTGTACGATAATTATATCATGTTTACAGTAGCCCCTAATAGGTGCTAAAACCTGATAGAGCAGTTCCCCGAAACTAACACTTTTCATTTTTATAATTATATCGTCATCATTCTTTAAATACTGTTCATCTTGCTTCTGCATTCTAAGAGCCAGAAGTTCGGTTAAATAATCAAGTGCGTTTAAAGCGGTGCCGGGATCATTAATTCCGGGAGACATAGATTTTACAATTACTTCGGTTATTTGTTTAAAAGCCAAGACGTAATTGGTGTTAACTAATTCTCCCCTGGCAAGGCTAAAGTTTGAGAGTACTTTTTTTAAAGTTTCGTCATCAAGCTCCTTTTTTGACTTAAAAAGCGGAATACCATTTAAGATAAAAACTCCCTTTACAGGCAATATTTCGATTTGAGTTTCTTGCTCGATACAAATATCCAAAAGGTTATCTGACGATAAATTTTGAAAATATCCACTCTTTTTGGAGTGACATTGATGCCAATTTTTGGTATCAGGAAAATTTTGTTTATCGTTTTTATATCTTCTAGTTCACTGCCTTTTATCACCATCTCGGCAGGGGCATCTTCCGTAATAAGCTTGGGGAGTAATTACTGGCAGCTTGATTTAAAAGTACCATCACCATAGAGAAACTAAAAACCATCATAGAGATAAGGCCGGTAATACAAGCAGTTAATATACTAAGAGCCGTACTGCCATCATTCACCATTAGCATAGGGGCTTTCTTAATGAGATATTCCGAAATTCCCTGGTTCTCCAGATAAATCAGCAAAAAAGCAGTAAGGAATCCAAAAATTGCAAAAAGACTGGGGTAGAAAGCAATTTTACTTTGCAGGTTAGAAAGCAGGATATAGATACGGTTAAAAAAATGTTTCATTCAATTTTTAGCGAAAGTTACTCAAATCCGTTTAAAGATGTGATAATTTTAGGTTTTTGACAAAATGACACTATAAATTTCATTAAATACGTCAAAAAGGCATAGTCATTTTGATTGGAACTTAAATTGCTAATATGATTTGAGAAAACAATAAAGTGAAACCTTTAAAAATAAAAGTTATGAGTTTAATTAAAAGAAATGAAGCCAATTGGCTGCCTTCGGTTTTTGACGATATGTTTAAAACAGATTGGTTAGGGGGAACTACAAATGTTAATAGCATTGGAACCAGTATTCCGGCGGTAAATATTCAAGAAACTGAAGAAAGTTTTAGCGTTGAGGTTGCAGCACCTGGAAAGACTAAAGAAGATTTTAATATCGAGTTGGAAAATGATGTACTAACAATTTCATCTGAAGATAAGAAAGAGAATGAAACTACCGAAAAGAACGGCCGGTACACCAGGAAGGAGTTTAGTTACAGCACTTTTAAAAGAGCCTTTAGTTTGCCTGATTCTGTAGATAGTGAAAAAATTTCTGCTCAATACAACAATGGAGTTTTGGAAATTTTGCTTCCAAAAAGGGAAGAAGCTAAGGTACAGGCCAAACGAATGATTGAAATTTCTTAGTTGACATCTTTGGTTTGATTAATTAAAAGCGTCGCGAACAGCGGCGCTTTTTATATATAAACTACTCCAGAGTTTTTTTAAAATATAGATGTAGAACATATTTCCCAAAAGATATATACGCTATTGAATTTTTATGCGTTAAAAAGAAACCGGGAACTCTATGATTATTTTAGATAATTGATATATTTACCCGCAAGAACAGACCTACTAAATCTATTTTTATGAACAAATATTTTCTACTGATTTTTATTAGCATTTTCTCTCTGTCTTTCGCCCAGGCACAGGAATATAGTTTTGGAATAAAGGGAGGAGGAAATTATGCTGTTGGAGGAGAAGTTGTTGGTCGGGCATCGTTTAATCCAACTACAGGAAATAATGATTATAATACTGATACCTATAGTCCTGAATCAGAAATTGGATTTCACGCGGGTGTTTTTTTTGAATTAAGTTTCGGGAAATTTTTTATTAGACCTGAAGTTATGTTCAATACTATTACCACAAAATTTGAGTTTGTCAATGTAGAATCGGAATATAGTGTAGAAAAAATTAGTATTCCTTTACTTTTTGGCTATAATGTATGGGGTCCGATAGATATATATGGCGGTCCTGCTTATCAAAGTTTTTCTACCGCTACTTTTGATAATTTGATGAATCCAATTTCTCTTCCCGATGATCCATTTGCTGCGCAACTGGGAGTTAAATTTAATTTTAGCCGATTTGAACTTGATTTTCGTTACGACCATACAATCGCAAGTGAAAATTTTTACGAAATAGATGTGGAAAATGATAGTACTACTGGAACTAGTAGGGATGGAGTGAATTTTGCTAATTTTGACGATAGATTAAACCAATTTTTGGTTAGTTTAAGCTTTAAAATTGGGGATAGCGAATCAAAACCAGATAGAAGCCGAGGACAAGGTTGTTACTTTTAGAAATGAATTTTTAATTTTGAAGAGATAGATGATGTCTAAAAAAATAATTTTAATTCTTATATTTTTCAGTTGTGTAAATTTACTTCAGGCCCAGGAATATAGTTTCGGAATAAAGGCAGGGGGAAACTATTCTATGGGAGGTGAATTAGAAGCTTTTACTCCTACTCCAAGTTCTATTGGTGTTTTTGAGGCTAATTCTCAATTCGGTTATCAGGCAGGAGTGTTTTTTGAATTGAATTTCGGAAAATTCTTTGTGCGTCCCGAAGTAATGTTCAATGTTTTGGAAGCTGAGTTTGATCTACCTGGATATTCGTCCACTTACTCAATTGAAAAACTTAACATTCCGATTCTATTCGGGTATAGTGTTACAGATAAAATAGATATTTTTGCCGGGCCTGCTTATAACAATATAATGAATTCAAGTTTGGAAGGAACAAATAATCCAAATACTACAATTGTGGTACAGGATACTCCATTGGCCGGACAAATTGGTGTGAAATGGACATTCCTCAAACGATTTGAATTAGATTTGAGATACGAGCATATGTTAAGTTCAAAACAAGCGACAACATATAATATGAATTCAACTCTTTTTACCTCGAATTCTGGGTCTCTAACCAGAATTTCTTTTGATGACCCTAGATTAAATCAAATAATGCTTAGTCTTAGCTTTAAAATTGGTGATAGCGAATCTAATACAGGTAGAAGAAGAGGAAGAGGTTGTTATTTTTAATAATATTCATTGAAATAAAAAAAAGCCCTAATTTAAAAATTAACAATTAGGGCTTTTTTATTTGTCTTATTCTTAAATAAACGGCTTTAAATCATTAAATTGAAGGGTATATTTGCCCGGTTAAATTCTATCGAAATGAAAGAGCTCTATTCCCTAAAGCCTGAAAAACGCAAACGTCTTATTTTAATATTAAGTACTTTTTTCATTTTATTGCTAATTACAGAATTTATTGAAAAAAGGAGCTTAAAAAGCATAGATCAGGACTTTTCTTCACTCTATCAGGATCGATTGCTGCCCGCTTCCCAAATGTATGAGCTTTCAGAATTATTACACGAAAAAAGAATGCTTTTTGAAAATATAAAAGATGATGCAGAGTTTATTGCTGAAGTAAATTTAAAAGAAATTAAAGCTTATAACACCCAAATTGATCAAGTTCTAAAGGATTACGGGAAAACCTATTTAGTAGATAGGGAGGAATTATATTTTAAAGAATTTAATAAGCATTATAAGGAATATATGCTGTTGGAAACTACAATCCTCAAGAATTTGCAAGAAGAAGATTTTAGCACTGCTAGTTACCTTATAGATAAAAATGCAAACCACTATTTTAGAACTCTAAATCTCGATTTACATAATATAGCAAGTATTCAGCCCGAAGTTGGAGAGCAGCTCATGGCTCATTATAAATCAAGCTCTGGATTGACCTCACTACTGTATTATTTTAAAATTGCCCTTACCATTCTTATAGGTGTTTTTGTCTTGCGACTGCTTGGTTTAGAGCAATTACTTCGACGGTCTGAACAAAAATTTGAGCTGAACTAACCGACGCTCTTATATAAGTATTTGTAAGAAAATTCTTTAATTTGAAGAACTAATTGTTTTTTTTCAGTATTACAACCTTAGCCTTTTTTCATTAAAGGACTTTCTTTTTTTTGCACAAAAATTGATTTTTATCTATCAAATAGAAGATTTCCTCCAATTTTAAATATGATATTGTTTATTTTATTCTTTTTCGAGTGTTGATATCACAGCGGATTAACAAAATTTTTGGTATTATATCGAAAAAATGTTTTATACGTATAATTTATATGTAGATTTACTACAGGATTAGACGCCCCACCTTCTATTTCGCCCCCCCATTCACCATTTAATTTTTGAATGCCCTAAAAGTAACTACCCCATAAAAAATGGTAAGGTTAGTATACCCTTATCTTAAAATTTTTGATTTTAAAAATACAGAAGACCCCACTTCTATTTTTGTTTGACTCGTTAAGTAACTCGTTTAAAATATGTGAATTTCCGTAATAGAATATGGGACTCACAGTGACGAAGTCATGACGTTTTATAATTATTAAAGTAAGTTTCATCCCCCGCCCAAATCAATATTTAAGACCTACAATTTTTTTCCTGGTTTTATTTTTCACGAAAGATTCAAACCCAGGTAATTTAAATTATTAATCTAAAATTTGAATTGTGAAGGGGTCCTATTTTATTATTCCGTTATCAGTAGTCATTCATTTAGTGATTATCAATCTGAGCTTGTATGTGCTCACACCGGAGACATATACAGAAACTGTAGCTATAAGTATTAATATATCCTGGTTGTTAATTGGGATTGGACTTAATTTTTACAGCATTGATAGGAAAGAGAAGTTTAGGCACAAATTTCATAAATTCCTAAGGCACTTTTTTGTTTTTGTACTTTCATATTTTAGCGTCTTAGCCTTTGTGAAAATTGACTTTGATCCTCAAAGACAAATTTTAGTTTTATCCACACTCTTAGTACTTCTACTTTTCTATAGATGGGCATTTTTCGAATTTAGAAAATTTTATCGCCAGGGAGGTGGTAATTCTTTGAAAGTAGTGATTTTAGGTAATGATAGAAACTTAATTCGCCTGGAAC
>Ga0098069_100147_pt1 | contig 40369 bp, 53 predicted proteins | sample 27_taG_FD_92584 | JGI IMG/M metagenome (GOLD analysis project Ga0098069, IMG submission 92584) | Marine viral communities from Cariaco Basin, Caribbean Sea - 27_WHOI_OMZ | ecosystem: Environmental > Aquatic > Marine > Oceanic | place: Caribbean Sea: Cariaco Basin | collected 2014-11-09
AAAAATTTTCGTTTTTTACAAAATAGCCTATATTTGCACCCGAAAAACGGCCTCGTGGCGCAACTGAATAGCGCATCTGATTACGGCTCAGAAGGTTCCAGGTTTGAATCCTGGCGAGGTCACACCCCCGAAACCCCACTAACAGTGGGGTTTCTTCATTTTTAGCCGGAAAAGTTTTCTTCTAAATTTCTCCAAAACTGGTAAAAAATGGTCAAATTTCGCACATTTGTTTACGCTATGTTTACGACAGCATGAAAGGAAAGATCAAATTGTACAAGAACGATGGTGAAGGTGAGCAGGGCTTTCCTGTAAAGATAATTCTTTCTCATGACCGAAAAACCAGAAGGAAAACAATTGCTTATGCAAAGGAATACGAGTGGGATGAACACTATAACTTTCCTTTAGGATCTCATCCGGATTACGAAGATCTATATGACCAGATCAGTCAGGTAAAAAAGAAGTTCGGCACCGGGTTATTTCGGGATCTGGAAGATTTTGACCAGGCTTTTGAATTGCTGCAGGGTTCTCCTCGTAAACAAAGTTTACGATTCCTGGATTATGGAGAAGAAAGAGCTAAGTATATGGACCAGGTAGGCCGCAAAGGAAACGCCCGGGCTTACCGTATTGCACTCAAAGAACTCAGGAAGTATAATTCAACTAAAAGCCTGCAGGATATTGACAGGCAGTTCCTGGAAGGTTTCAAGCAGTACAAGAAAAGCGAGGGGTTGAAAAATACATCTGTTCGGAATTACCTCTATGAGCTTCGGGCCATCTACAACAATGCAGTGAGAGCTGGGATAATTGAAGACAAGCGGCCTTTTGTAGGACTGTTCAATGATCTGCCGGTAAGGAAGCGCCGGGCTCGGAATGCTTATTTGGAAAAAGAAGATATCCAGAAGCTGGAAGAGGCAGATTTTAGCCAATTGAACTACAACCGGGCAAAAGATCTTACTTTGCTGCAGTTCTATTTTTGTGGAGCTGACTTCATGGATGTATGTTACTTAAGAAAAGACCAAATACACCACGGTCGGGTATTTTTAAAGCGGGCGAAGCTGGGAGAAAAGGGATATGAATTTGATTTATTGCTTCACCCCAAAGCTGAGGCTATTATCAATAAGTACCAGGGTAAAGATCCTGTTTATGTTTTCGACTGGCCACGAAGTGAAGCCGGATATCGAACGTTCAGAGTGAAAATGTACCGGGCTTTGCAGCAGGTGAAAAAGAAATTAAAGATCGAGCTCAGCCCAAAGGATGCTACTTTTACGCTAAAGGTGATGCGGCATACTTTTGCCACGCATGGAAAGTTTGCCAGGATCGAAGAAGATCTGCTCCGGGAACTCATGGGTCACGAAAGGAATGATATTGATACGGTGTATAAAGATAAGTACCCGGAAGCTCAGCGCGACCGGGCGCAAAGAAGTATTATTGAATAGGAATGTTCTGAAAAACCTTCTCCTCTACTCCAAAAATCCAGTTGGCATTTACCTTGTACTTCTTTACCGCTCTTTCAATATGGTCGGGCGTGAAATGCTTCTCCCCTTTCTGAATCTTGTAAAGGTTCTGCTTCAATATTCCAATAGCCTCACAAAACTCCGTTCCAAATTTGATCCTGCCGGAACTCTTCAGGATGTCGATCAATTGAAGCATTTGTTTATCGGCTGTGGGCATAGCTATTTTCCAAAAAGTTTGTCTACTTTCTTTTTATTCAAAGGAGTTGAAAGACCAAAGATTTCACCATTTTTGAGAGGATCATGTACAAATTGAAAGTTTGTAGCTCCTAACATTCTGGTAAATTTTAGCCAAATAAAGCTTTCCGGTAACTCAATCATTATATCCTCTTTTGGAGGATTATCCCAACTCTCTATTATGAGATCATAAAGCTCATTAAAAGTCTGCTCATTCATTGAGAAGCTTTTAAATTCGTCAAGCTGTTGATACTCCATATCCTTATAAAGGATAGTGTAATCTTCCCCTCTTTTATAAGATTCCATGTAGGTATCAAAAAGAACCTTCACTTTACCAATTTCTTCTTTTGGAGATGTTTCTACGACATTTAACTGGGAATAACTTAATCCGGTAGTTAAAAGAAATGCGCTGATAAGTAATATTTTTTTCATGATATTTTTTAGTTAAAATGTTCGTTTAATTACCTTAAAAATTTGATATACATCGTTAAGATTAAGCTTAAAATCGCCATACTCTGGACTTGGATTTCTGCTGTGACAAGTGATGTTTCCCGTGTTGGGATCATAATCAATAATGTCTTTGTGAAAAATGTTTTGCTTACTCAATATTATCCAACCATATTCAGTGGGGTAAAATCCATCTTTCCAATGATGTCGGCCCAGTTCTCTCCCTAAAACTTTAGCTCCATCCTTGGTATCATCAATCAGACCACCATTCATACTATCCCCTTTTATTCTAAAAGCTTTATAATTCCCAGACCCGTATTTATCCACATTAAAAGAAGTAGTTTCAAAATCCTGCTCTACTGTTCCGGCTTCAACTGACTCCAGATAACTCGCAAACGCCTCAAAGGGTATTAATTCAATTTTAATATCAAATGTTCCATCTGATCGTTGAATAAAACCGTTTCCATTCTTGTTGTAGATCGGTTCTTCTTCTCCGTTTTCAGCACTCAATCCTTTTTTTGTGATTACCTCCTCTAAAGCATTTTGTAGTATTGGTGCTTTTTTCTCAGGCACCATTTCACTATTCTCATATCCGTAAATCGTATTCTTGTGCATTCCAACAAGTTGAGCAAGATCCACTTGCTTTAAACCCGCCTTTTCCCTCAAGTTCTTAAGTTCTTGTCCGGTCATAAAATTGTGAATGTGAAATGTTAAAATTTACATTTTTGTGATGCAAATATTTTGCAGTCACATTTTTGTGATTATATTTGCTGTATCAATGTAACAAAGTAAAGCTAAAAGGCGGAATAAAAAAAGGTCACCCCCCGAATTTGATACGATTGTACTATGGAATTGACAGAAACAGAATTTAGGGTAGCGGAATTTGTAGCAAAAGGATTTAGTGAAAAAGAGATTGCTAATCAAATGTACATCAGCCCTATGACAGTGCATAACCACACCTACAGGATCAGAAAAAAATGGAATGCCAGGAGTGCGGTAGATGTGGCCCGAAAATTCATACTGGCCAATCCGCAAAAGTTCTTCACCGTAATGGCCTTTTTGACCATCCAGCTTCACATTGTTTTTCATTGTGCAGATATGGACCTGAGAAGACCGGCGAGAACTTCAGTAAGAACAGTAAGAACCTCAAGAAAAAAATAATGACAGCACAAGCAAAGAAAATCCAAACTGAGACTATCCAGATAGGACAAGTCCTGCCTGATACTATCAAGTATCACATCAAAAAGTACGTGAGCCCTACAGATTACGGGTATGTTGGGTACAAGCACAAGGTGAGTGCTGGCACGATAGACCGTGTTTTTCGCAACACAGAAACAGGGATTATCCCCGTATCTGAGAAAACATACCCGGCCGTCATGGAGCTTGCTGAAATGGCTTTGAACCGCATTGAGGCTGAGGTTGATGATGCTAAAATCTCAAGAAAGACACTTACAAAACTGCTTAAAAATTAATTATGGAAGGACTTGTAAACATACCCGAGCTGGTCAGCTACATGAAGAAAGAGGGATTGGTATGGGCCAAGGAAACCGACCTGAAACCTCTGAAGCTGAAAGAGCGCTACATGCGAAAGAAATCCCTCACCTATAAGGAAATCGCAGATGCTCACCTGTGGGGTGATATCGGAAAAAAAGCGGTGGAGGCTATTGCAAAGAAAGAATTACAACCTCACGAAAAGTTCAAAGCGGGAATTGCTTTCAAGATCCATAGATCTGCAGTTGAACGCATTGCTAAAAACCGAGGAACACTATAAAAATTAGAACTATGGACTTAAAAGAATTTATGCCTTCTGAAGAAGAAAGGATTGAAACTAAGGATTTTATCAATTCAATCAAAACGATTGAACAACTTGAGAAAGTAAAGGAAGCCTGGGAGAATTTACCTAGTGGAAAGTTTGGATGCCCTCAAAAAATCATTGTCTTAAATCAATTGCTACCAATAGCAAGATTAGTAATTGACATGAAAAAATCGGCAGGACCTAATCTCAAATTTGAATCCTTTGTCTATGATCTTACAGCAAAAAAAATCAGCATAAACCTAGAACTATAAAAAAAAGCCATCGTGCGGATGGCTCTTAAACTGAGTATAAACCCAACAATGTTAATTATGAAATCAAAAGTACTGAAAAAAATCCTAATCGGAAATCCTCTCGCAAATTTTGAGCTGTGGGATGATTTGAAAGAGCACAACCAGATCAAGACTCCCGAGGAGCTGGTAAACTTTTATCACAAGATGCTGGATAAGCACAAGGATCGCAAACTGATTTACCACTACATCATGGTGATGATCTCCTTCTCATGTGGAGTTGATGTGAACCAGAAAATCCCATCAGCACTATGAAACTAGAGATCATTTTTAAAGACGGTCGATGGCTTGTCAATGGGAAAAGACTGCACGAGCTGAACGCCCAGGAGCAGCAATTTATGAACGACTTCTTCCGGGAAGTAAAATTAGGAGAACATGAATACGCCGCTTGAGATATTCAACCAAATCGACATTGAGAGCATTTACTCTTTCGCTGTCATAGGATTTGTAGTAGGAGCCGCCATCATCATTATCGACTGGCGAAGAAAAATCAAAAACCAAAATTTTTAGTCATGAGCAGACCTATTGATATAACTGGTGAAAAATTCGGAAAGCTTACTGCTATTAAACCTGTAGGAAACAACAAGACAGGCCAAAGAATATGGCTGTGCCAATGTGAATGTGGTAATGAAAAAGAAGTTTTAATGGGTTCGCTTAGATCTGGAAATACTTCAAGTTGTGGCTGTATCGCCCGTGAAGTACTAATAGAAAGAAACCTGGTGCACGGTATGAGCAAAGACAATCGACTCTACAACATCTGGTGCCGCATGAGACAGAGGTGTAATACTTCTACTTGTAATGATTATAAAGATTATGGCGGTCGTGGTATTAGAGTTTGTAACGAATGGAATTCATTTTCTGCTTTTAATGACTGGGCAAGATCTAACGGTTACAAAAAGAACCTTTCGATTGATCGAATAGATTCCAACGGGAACTATGAACCTTCAAATTGCCGATGGGCTACTAATAAGACTCAGGCTCGCAATAAGCGAAATAACCATTTTATCTCTTTCAAGGGAGAAAAGAAAACGCTTTCTGAATGGAGCCATATTACAGGTATAGACACTTCCCTTATCCGGTACAGACTCAAACAGAAATGGCCCCTGGAAAAAGTATTAACCAAATAAACTTTAATTCATGAAAAAAATAATTTTAAAGAAACTCAACCTTATAAACTTTAAGGGAGTTCGCAACCTTGCCATTGAATTTGGAAAAGAAACTTCGATTTTCGGATGCAACGGCTCTGGAAAAACAACCATTTTTGACAGCTTTTTATGGCTTCTTTTCGGAAAAGATTCAACCGACAGAACCAACTTCGAGATTAAAACCCTTGATCCTTTAAACAATCCCATCCCAAAAATTGACCATGAGGTTGAAGCATTGATCACTGTTGACGGTGAGGAGATCAACATTAAAAGAACCTTCCGAGAGAAATGGGTAAAGAAGCGCGGTGCTCTTGAGCCTGAATTCGGAGGAAACGAAACCCTGTACTACTGGAATGATGTTCCAATGACCTTGAGAGATTACGCGGCCAAGATCAGTAACCTGGTTGATGAAAAGAAATTCAAACTTCTGACAAGCCCATTTGCTTTTGAAAGACTTCATGAGAAGGAAAAAAGAGAAGTGCTGATTGAAGTTTGTGGCGGTGTGACAGATTACGATGTGGCCAATGGAAACCCAGACTTCGAGAACCTGCTTTCCAAGCTTACCAATAAATCTCTGGAAGAATACCAGAAGCAAATCGCCTCTTCCATCAGAAAGGCCAAGGATGAGATTAAGATGATCCCTACTCGTATTGACGAGGTGCAAAGGAACAAACCGGAGGCAATCGATTTTGCCGACGTGAGAAGAGATCTGGCAGCGAATGAAAAAGAGCTGGCTTCACTCGAAAATCAGATTTCCGATAAGGTGGCCGCTCAACAGGAGATACTGAACAAAAGACAGGATAAGCAACAGGAGATCTATTCACTTAAAAGTGAACTTCAGGAGATAGAGTTCAAGGCCAGGCAGGAAGCACAGGCACAGATCAGGAAAGAATCTTCAGCTGTTGACAAACTAAACTCTCAAAAAGAGGAAAAAAGGCAGGAGCTTCAGAAAGCTGAGAGAGCATTGGCTCAGCTGCAAAACGTGCTTAAGAATGAGCTGGGAGATATCGAACTGTATGAGCAGAAGAATGACCGCATTAGGAAACAATGGAACGAGCGCAATGCTGAAGAGTTCAAGATGGATGAGAATGCCTGCAAGTGTCCTACCTGTGAGAGAGCTTTTGATGCTGACCAGGTAGAGGAAAAGAGAAAGCAATTCTTCGCCAATTTCCAGAAGGCCAAGATGCAGGACCTGGAAGAACTTTCTAAACGAGGTAAGCGAAATAAGGAGAAGATTAATGCTGCGCATCGGGAGGTGGATGAATTAGAAAGAAGGATCGCAAAAGGTGAGGATCTTATCGAAGATATCAACAATGATCTGGATAAGATCAATAATCAACTCGAGGCTGAGAAGAACCGTACTGAGGTGAAATCTGAATCTGAGATCATAAAGTCCATTCTGGATAAAGACCAAACTTATTGGTTTAAACAAACAGAGATCGAAACTCTGGAGGAAGCTCTTAAGAATGAAGAAGGTGTGGACATGCAGGATCTTAAAGAGAAGAAGGCCAAATATCTTGAAGCTATTTCTCAGATCAAATCCAGACTTCAGGCTGAAGATCAAATCAAACAAGCTGACAAACGTATCGAGGATCTCCAGAAAGAAGAGTCTGACCTGGCTCAACAGATTGCAGACTACGAGCGTGACCAGTTCACTATCGAGCAGTTCATCAAAGCTAAGATTGACAAGCTGGAAGGAATGATCAATGAGCGGTTCCAGTTCGTGAACTTCAAGTTGTTCGAGACTCAGGTAAATGGTGGTGAGGTTCCAACCTGTAAAGCTCTTATCAATGGAGTTCCTTTCTCTGATGCCAATACTGCATCAAAGATCAATGCCGGCATTGATATCATCAACACCCTTTGCGATCACTACAGGGTATCTGCTCCAATCTTCATTGACAACAGAGAGAGCGTCACTCAGTTAATCAACAGCCAATCACAGATCATTAACCTAATAGTTTCCGGAGGAGATAAGAAGCTACGTGTGGAAGCCCCGGAACTTGCTGAAGCAGTTTAGATATGGCATTCAAAGGAACAAAAGAGTGGCACGCAGTGGAATACGCTGGATTCTTCAGAATAAATAACGAGCCATATTACGAAGGTGTAGATATTTTCTCTCTTGAGGATCTGCCTGAAGAAGAGGTAAAAGCAAACGTGAAACTGGCGGAAGCAGCGCCAGATATGCTCAACGCTTTGCAGGTAATCAAAACCATCCTGGAGTCTCCCAAATTGATAGATGCCGGAGATCTTCGAAGGATAACGAATTCAGCAATAGATAAAGCAACGAAATGAGAACAAAAAAGCACTATTACCTGGAACAAAAGCATAGTGAAAAGATAGTCCGGAGAGTCCCTACCTCTCTTGCGACTGTCGACCAGGATCGGGAGAGGATGGAATATCTGGCTCCCAAGGATCACAAGGTATTCTTCGTGGTCTCTTCAACAAAAGAAAAAGTAATTAACTAAAACTTGAATTATGAGTACAGCAGTAGCCAAAAAGTCAACTGACACCTTCGCTAAGATCGAAGAGAGAATCCTGGGACTTCAGGAAACAGGGGTGCAATTCCCTCAAAATTATTCACCTATCAATGCAGCTCAGTCTGCAAGAATGATCCTTCAGGAAACCAAGGATAAATCCGGAAAGAGCGCTCTTGAAGTATGCACTCCTCCAAGTATCGCAAATGCGGTTCTTAAGATGGTAACACTTGGTCTTAACCCTATCAAGAAGCAGTGTTATTTCCTTGTCTACGGGAATAAACTGGAATGTCAAACCTCTTACCAGGGGAACATCGCAATTGCAAAAAGGTTCGGCCTTAAAGATGTGAAAGCAGTATTGATCTATGAAGGTGACAACTTCGAGTACAACATCGAGCAGGATGGTCGTATCAAGATTTCAAAGCACTCTCAAAGCTTTGGAAGCCTGAATAAGAAAATCATCGGTGCTTATGCCGTGACTACCATGGAAGATGAAACTATTGACACTACCATCATGACCATGGAAGATATTCAGAACGCATGGAAGCAGGGTGCCACTAACGGTAATTCTCCTGCTCACAAGAACTTCTCAGGCGAAATGGCCAAGAAGTCAGTGATCAACCGCGCCTGTAAAAGTATCATCAACTCTTCAGATGATGCTGCTTTACTGGAAGATGAGCCAAGGGAGAGTGTGACAGAAGCTCATGTGAAGCATCAGATCAAAGAGAATGCTAATAAGCAGGAGTTTGGTTTCGATGAAGAGGAAGAGGAGTATGAAGTTGCTGAGGAGGTGAAGGAAGATCCAGAGGCTGAGAACCAAAGACTTTATGAAGAGGCCATGGCAGGTGAGAATGGCCAGGTAAAAATGGATCCCGGATTTTAAGATGGCAAAAAAGCTCAACATACTACCAGGGGACGTGTTCAATATGCTCACGATACTTCATGAGGTTGAAGGATCGGATAAGAATAGAGCCTTTAAATGCAGATGCGAATGTGGAAACACCACTACAGTAAAACTTTATCTACTCAGAAGAGGAGAAACAAAAAGCTGTGGCTGTAAGAAAAGGAATCATCTTATTGATATGAACACGTCTCACGGTATGAGCCGATCCAAACTGAGTGCTGTTTGGCAAGCTATGAAGCAAAGATGTCTTAATTCCGAGAACCAAAACTTCCCCTACTATGGAGGTCGGGGAATAGGCATCTGTGATGATTGGATTCAGCCAGAAGCATTCTTTAAATGGGCTCAGGAAAACGGGTACCGTGAAGGATTATCTCTGGAAAGGATAAATGTGGACGGCAATTATGAACCTTCCAACTGTAAGTGGGTAACCATGAAGGTCCAGAACAGAAATAAGAGAGACAATAATGTGATTGAATTCAGAGGAGAAAGACTTTGTATGCAGGATTGGGCGAATAGGTTAGGGATAGAAAGATGCACACTGGATAAGAGGCTAAAGAATTGGTCATTAGAAAAAGCATTAACCACACCTAAAATTGAACAATGCAGCTAAAAGTAATATCCACAGGCTCGGTAGGTAACTGCTATGTTCTGGAGAACGAACATGAAGCACTTTTAATTGAAGTGGGAGTTCAACTGAAAAAAATCAAACAGGCTCTAAACTTCAACCTTTCAAAGGTCAAAGGTGCTTTGTGTTCTCATTCCCACGGTGATCATGCGAAGTCTATAAATGAGGTAATGCAATCAGGAATTAATGTTTGGAGTTCTGAAGCAACCCACGCAGCCTGTGGAACTACTATGCACCACCGGGCTTGTATGATGAAGGAGAATGAGATCTATCAAATCGGAGGTTTTAAAATAAAGCCTTTTGAAGTGAAGCATGATGTTCCCTGTTTTGGTTTTCTAATAAACCATGAGGAATGCGGGACCACCTTGTTCATGACAGACACTTATTATTCTCCTTACACCTTCAGGAACCTTCACAATATCATTATCGAGGCAAATTATTCTCATGAAGTGATTCGTGTGAAGCTGAATGAAATGGAGTTTTTGAAGAACCGTGTGATGCAATCTCACATGAGCCTTGACACCTGTATCGAATTCCTGAAAAAGAATGACCTGAGCAAAGTGAACAACATTGTCCTGATCCATTTATCAGATGGAAATTCAGATGAAGTATTGTTCCGGGAGGAAGTCACCAAAGCCACCGGAAAGACGGTTACAGTCGCCGATAATGGACTGAGTATGAACCTTAATAAAACACCTTTTTAAAGATGACAATTGCATTCTCAACTCACATAGATAAAAAGCCAACTCATTTCGTAGAGAAAATCTGGGCAGGTATAATTCAGGAGTATAAGAACATTACTATTTCTGACTACGAAGATTATACAATCCGTCACAAAGAGCGGTTCAATACTCCAATGAGTGAATATGATCAGATGATGATCGATGCTAAGATCCACACCTTCAGAGAAGATCCAAATGACCGATGGAAAGTAGGAATGAAGATCCACCCGGTAATTAATAACCGAACTAAGAACCGCTTTCAGTTCGCACCGGTGGTGAAATGTGTGAGTGTGCAGAAGATAGAAATAACTGAAATGCTAATGACCCAAACGGCTTTTTGTACCGTATGCAATGGGAAAATTTTCAAAGTGGAAATTGATGGGAGAACATTACATACAAAAGAAGTTGAAAGGCTAGCCAAAAACGACGGCTTTGATTCTGTGGAAGATTTTTTCTCCTGGTTCAATAAAGATTTCACCGGCAAGATTATTCACTGGACTGATTTAAAATACTAACCCCCCATGCCCTCAGCCCCCCAGCTCCTTAAGATCATAGAAGAATATTCCAAAAAGACTGATGGTAAATGTGGCCTTAGAGCTGCAGAACTATCCGTACAGACGGGTATTCCATTGCCTGTAGTAAGGGAAGAATTAAAGAACCTGTACCACCAGGGAAAGATCATCCCACGGGAAGGGCTACACCAAAAACTAATTTTTTTAAACCATAACACCCAATAGAAATTATGAAAAAAGTAGAGAACTACCGACCAATGTTTATCGAGTTCACGGCTGAATCGAACGATGTTCCAAAGCACCTTAATGATGGGAAACCTTTTGAAAGCAACGATGCAGCGCACAAGTTCATGAATGAACACTTCGTGGCCTCCTCAACTAAGTTCCAGGCCGAGCGCCAGATGGATGAATATGAGATTAATCAGCTTCGTCACCAGTACCAAGAGGAACTGGAAGAGTTCCTTCCCCAGTACAAAGAGGAATTAAAAGAAGCCGAGCAGATCCTTGCTGAAGCAAAAGCAAAAAGGAACGCTGCTCAGGAAGCTGTGAATGCTTGCCTTAATAAGATCCAGCAGCTTTCAGTAGAAGCTCAGGAAGGAGTCACTGAAATGAACCTTGACCAGGCGTTCACTTATGAAGTGGTGTACAATGGCAAACGCTTTTACTATACCATCATTGACAAGAAGATTCAGCTGTGTGGGGTACGTGATATTCCGATGTTCGAGGCAGATGATTTACTAAGCTCATCTAAGAGAAATGCTCAGTCTTTTGAAGAAATGAAGCCTGCAGTGAATGAGTAGACTGAGACACAAACGTGGCCGCCCAAGTAAGTACAGGAAATCCCTGCAGCATAACGAGGACTGGCCCACGGTGAAAAGAAAAGTACGCATTCGGGATAACTTCCAGTGCGTGCTTTGCTCCAGCCGGATAAGGTTGGAAACGCATCACTTGACCTATACGGTAAACGGTGAATCAATTGTTGGAAAAGAACTTCAGCATCTGGAAGCATTAACCACTGTTTGTGAATCATGCCATGAGGAAATTCACCGAAACCCAAACCACGAATTGAACCCAAAGAATTATAAATGATGAAGTATCAGGAGTTTTTAAAATCAAAAATAAAGCTAGCCCGAAAAGAAGGAATGGCTATAAGTGTGGGAGAAATTAACCCTCGCTTGAAGCCTCATAACAAGCTAATGGTAAAATGGCTTGTAGAAGGTGGTAGGCGCGCCTGCTTTGCTTCTTTCGGACTGCACAAGACGGTAACTCAATTAGAAGCCGTGCGGCTTATGTTAGAGAAAACAGGAGGCTCAGGGCTTATTGTTGTTCCTCTTTCTATACGGGCAGAATTTATAAGTGATGCAAAAGTAAGATTAGGATGGAAAACTGCTCCAAAGTTTATCCGAAGAAATAGCGAAATGGATGGCGAGGGTATTTATTTAACTAACTACGAAAGCATCCGCGACGGAAAACTAGACCCTACAGTATTTGAAGTGGCCAGTCTCGATGAGGCTTCAGTTTTAAGAGGACTTGGAGGCTCCAAAACTTTCAGAGAGTTCATGAGAATTTTCACAGGTGACGGCGGGCCTCTTGGAAACCGAAGAGGAGCCGAAGGAATTAAATACAGATTTGTAGCTACTGCAACCCCTTCCCCAAATGATTATATAGAATTATTGGCTTATGCTGATTTCTTAGGGGTAATGGATGTTTCTCAGGCAAAAACCAGATTTTTTAAAAGAGACAGTACCAAAGCGGATAAACTAACCCTTCACGCTCACAAAGAAGAGGAATTCTGGTTATGGGTTGCTTCATGGGCTATTTTCGTTTCAAAGCCTTCAGATATTACCGGGAATATAGAAGATGATAAAGGATATATTTTACCTCCTCTTCAAGTCAACTGGCATGAAATACCTACAGATCATAGTAAGGCTGGAACAGAAAAAGACGGGCAAATTAGGCTTCTTAAAGATGCTTCTTTAGGACTCCCGGGAGCTGCTAAAGAAAAACGAGAAAGTATTGATGCTAGAATCGAAAAGCTTTTAGAATTAAGAGCTGAAGATCCTACCGCGCATCGGGTTTTATGGCATGATACCGAATTAGAACGCAAAGCAATTTCAAGAGCTATTCCTACTTCAGTGAGTGTTTACGGAAAACAACAACTTGAAGATAGAGAAGAAGCTATACAGGCTTTCAAAAATGGTGAAATTCAGGAGCTTTCTACTAAACCTGTTCTTTCCGGTTCAGGGTGCAATCTTCAGCATCACTGCAGCTGGGGTATTTATGCCGGAATAGGATACAAATTTAATGATTTTATCCAGAGTGTTCACAGGCTTCAAAGGTTTGGGCAGCCTAACCCAAATGGGGTGAGAATAGATCTTATTTACACAGAAGCTGAAAGAAAAATAAGGAAAGACTTGGAGCGTAAATGGGCGCAACACAACAAAATGATCAAAAAGATGACTGAAATAATTAAAAAATACGGCCTTTCCCATCAGGAAATGTCAAAAGTGCTCATCCGTAAAATGGGAGTTGAGCGCATAGAAGTTGAAGGGAAGCTTTATAAAGCTATCAACAATGATAATATTCCTGAGACTGCCAACATGCAAAGCAATAGTGTAGGACTAATCCACACATCTATCCCTTTTGCTACTCAATACGAATATTCTCCAAACTACGCTGATTTTGGGCATAGCGACAATCCTGAGCAGTTCTTTAAGCAGATGGATTACCTAACCCCTGAATTATTCAGAGTGTTGCAACCGGGTAGATTGGCAGTTATACACGTAAAGGATCGAATAATACCAGGAGGGCTTAATGGGTTTGGTTTTCAAACAGTCTACCCTTTTCACAAAGATTGTATAGATCACTATACAAAACATGGCTTCGCTTACATGGGTGAAAAAATCATCCTGACAGATGTCGTGAGAGAGAATAACCAAACCTATCGCCTGGGTTGGACTGAGCAATGTAAAGACGGTACAAAGATGGGTGTGGGAATGCCTGAACGTCTTCTTCTATTCAGAAAACCTCAGACAGATTCTTCTAAAGGTTACGCCGATACTCCGGTAATAAAAGACAAAGGGCAATATTCCCGGTCTCGATGGCAAACAGATGCACATGGATTTACAAGATCTTCCGGGAACCGTTGTTTAAAACCTGAAGAACTGGCCAAGCTCGACCACAAAACTATTTTTCAGGAGTTCAAAAGATTCTCCCTTGAAACCATATATGATTTTGAACATCACGTTAAAATTGGAGAAACCTTAGACCTCGCAGGTAAACTCCCGACTTCATTTATGCTTTTACAACCTCAAAGCTGGAGCGATGATGTATGGAGCGATGTTACCAGAATGCTAACTCTTAACGGGTCCCAATGGAGTAAGGGAAAAGAAATGCACTTATGCCCTTTGCAATTTGATATTGTAGATCGGGTTATTACTCAAATGAGTAATGAAGGTGACGTTGTTTATGATCCTTTCGGAGGCCTTATGACCGTTCCTTACCGGGCTATTCTGCTTAAGAGATATGGAATAGGTGTAGAACTTAGCAATCCTTACTTCCTTGATGGTGTACAGTATTGTAAAGCAGCTGAAGAGAAAATGACAATGCCTACTCTTTTTGATTTAGTTGGATAATTAGAATTAAAAACCCCCAATACAATGGCAGAAAATAAAAAGAGTTTTGTTGCTTATGCTGAATGGCTCGAATCTTTCGAAATGCTCGAAGATGAAGAAGCTGGAAAGCTAATCAAGCATTTGCTTAGGTATGTAAATGACCTTAAGCCGGAACTGGATGACCGTTTATTAAAAATTGCCTTTCAACCAATAAAGCAGCAGCTTAAGAGAGATTTAAACAAGTACGAGGAGGTGAGTAAGAAACGTGCTGAAGCTGGAAAAAAAGGAGGATTAAAAACACAAGCTAAAGCAAAAAAAGCAATTGCTAAAAGTGTTAAGCAAAATCAACCAAATCAAGCTGATAATGATAATGATAATGAAGATGATAATGAAGATGATAATGTAAATGTTAATGATAATGATAATGATAATGGAATATCTTCACCTAACGGTGAAGGTGTATATTATAACATCGACCGCCTCAAAAATGAATATTTAAAAAATCAGAAGCTTTGTAAATCGGTTGTTGAAAATCAAAAACTGAAATCTCTTCACCAGCTTTCTGAATTACTCACGGACTTTAATAAGCATCTTGATCAACTTGGAACTGCTTCAAAAACTTGGCAAGATTACACCAGCCATTTTTTGAACTGGATGAAAAAGAGATCTAACAATGCCTATTCACCTGGAGCCGTATCTTCAACAGCCCCTGAAAGATTTTAACCCATGACCAACGGAAAAAAAATACCACAAGCTCTTGACCTCGAAGAATCGGTTCTTGGTGCTGCTCTTGGTTATGATGGTGCCAGCGAACTTATCGAGATTCTTGGAAAGGAAAAAGTTTTTTATAAACCCGAACACCAGGCGATATATAATGCTATCCTGGCTCTTTACGAAAAAAGCGAAGGAATTGATTTGCTTACGGTCTCAAATGAGCTCAAGAAGTTGGGGAAACTTGAAGCTGTTGGTGGTCAATTCCATCTGGTTGAACTGACTCAGAAAGTTACCGGTAATGCCAAGGTTGAATTTCATGCCAGAATCATTCAGCAGATGTTTGTCAAGCGAAAAGCTATTGAGGTAGGAGATCAGATTCTCAAAGATGCTTACGAAGAAGATGCTGATATTTTCGAGATTCTCGAAGGTTCTTATCAAAATCTCGATAAAGTTTCCGATTGGCTTCTGGTTAAAAAACCTACCGACTTTAAAAGCGTAGTCAACAAGATATTCGAAGCAGCAAACGAAGAAGTTACCGGAGTGCCTAGTTCTCTGGAGCGTTTACAGTACAAGCTTAACGGGTACCAGAAAACAAACCTGATCATCTTGGCCGCTCGTCCCGGTATGGGAAAAACAGCACTCATGATTAACGAGGCTTTGGCTGCGGCAAAGCGTGGAATTCCCGTGGGAATCTTTTCGCTTGAAATGTCCGACAAAGAACTTGCTGCACGGATGTTTGCTAATTACTGCCAGATCAACGTAGAGAAGATCAGTCTCAACAAGGTTGATAAGTTTGAGCTTCGTCTCATGAATGAAAAGCGAGAGGAGTTTTCAAAGCTTCCGATCTATATTCACGATAAGCCTGCCATCTCCCCCTTAGAACTCAAAATACAAGCTTCTAAGTGGAAACGGGAAAAGGGAGTTGAAATGTTATTCGTGGATTACCTCCAGCTCATGAGGATCAAATCTCACAAAGGGAACCGGGAGCAGGAAGTGAGCGATTGTTCTGCTGCGCTTAAAGGAATTGCGAAAGAACTTGATGTGCCGGTTATGGCCTTGGCTCAACTCTCCAGAGCAGTTGAAATACGTGGAGGAATGAAGCGGCCAATCCTTTCAGATCTTCGGGAGTCAGGATCCATCGAACAGGATGCCGATTTGATCATGTTCCTACTCAGGCCAGAATACTACAAGGTTGAAGAGTGGGATGATGATGAAAGATCACCGACTGCAGGTCAGGCCGAGATCAACATTGCTAAATTCAGAAATGGAAAAGTAGGTGCTTGTGTCGTTGGCTGTAAACTGGAATTCATGCAGTTCCACAATCTGAACGGCTGGGAAGAGATTGAAGAAAACGAAAAAGAATTCACTCCCCCGGCCCCACAACCAAATTCAAATCTTGCTGAAGCCTGGGACACTCCCCCGGAAGATGAAGACGATATGCCATTTTAAAAACCTAAAGATGAAAAGAAATGAAAATACACCGACTTCAAAAAGCAACTAATCAAGATGTAAGGAATTGGATTTATGAAATGGTTCCTGACTTAACAGAATATCAAAAAAGCGAAATACGAAGGTATGATTTAAGATTCTGTTTGGGACTTGAATTTTTTAAACCTCGTAAAAGAGTAAATAATATTTGGTGGAGACTTTCTGGAATAGCTTTTCCTTTCGTATGGCTAATTATGTTCATTGGGCTGCCTGTGAATTTCCTTTTTACAGGATATTGGGGCTATTCTAAAATAGAATGGTTCGACCAATGGAGAAATAATTTAAACATTTAATCCCCCCCAACAATAAGTAAACCAATGAACCACTTACACTTAATCGAAGAAGAACTTCAGCAAGCCGCAGAAATTATTATTTCTTACAAAATGGCTTCTGTCTCACTACTTCAACGCCGTATGGATATTCCCTACAACAAATCTGCTGAACTTATGGAAGGCCTTGAAGCGGCTGAAATTGTAGGGCCTTTTGAAGGGAAACAAATGCGCAAATTACTGGTTTCTAACCCCACAGAGGCAAGATCACGAATAAAAAATTTATTGAAAAAGTAATATTTTGTATTACTTTTCTTATTAAGTTTGTTAACAGAAACAGCTCCTAAAACGAAGACTATTCGTCCATAGTCGGGTTGTATTTCCCCTAAAAGCGCGCACAGTACAGCCGGGAGAACTTTAGGAGCTTTATTAAGTAACTATGAATCAGACTGTTAAACATTTGCCAAACGGAGATTTTGAAATATGTCCAATTCTTATGAAAGGCAGGAATGATTTTTTAGCCGCTCCCCAAGATCAAATTTTGTGGGAAGATGAAATCGCAGGATAGAGCAGATGGTTAGCTCGCTGGGCTCATTACCCGGAGGTCGCCGGTTCGAATCCGGCTCCTGCTACGGAAATCCAACCTCTGAGGAGACGTCCACAAGAGAAGGGTTAATTATAATCACAAACAATTCAATGCCAGCCCCCAATGACCGATAAGACCTTCCAGAAATATAAGCTTGTGATTGATGAATGGCTGGTTAATAGTCGCAATGGAGTGAAAGCTTATCAGAAGTTTTACCCTAAGTCCAAATACAAAAGCGCAGATTCCAATTTTAGGAAAATACTCGAAAATACTCGAATTGCTAAATACGTTGAGGAAAAGACCTCAGAAACCTCTCAGAAGCTTCAGATATCGTTCGAGAGCCAGCTTCAGGACTTAGAAGATATCAAGGGTCTAGCCAAAAAGAAAAGCAAATATGGAGACGCTATTTCAGCCGTCAAAGAACAAAATAAAATGCTTGGCTATTACGAGAAAGATAACGAGCAGAAAAGCAATATAGTTACTGAAACCCGAGAGGAACGAGATAAACGAATAGAGGAACTGATCCGAAAGAGAAATGGCGCTGACTGATGAAGAAGCCAGGGAACTTGAGGAAAAGCTTTGGCTTAATCAAATCGAAGATTCCCGAGAGGATCTTTTAAAGTTTACGGAAACGACGTTCAAGAAGTTCAAGCCTGAACAGTTTCACAAAAAGTTCTATGACATACTGAATCGCTTTGCACACGGGGAAATAAAAAACCTCATTGTGTCTATGCCTCCCCAGCACGGGAAATCAGAAGGAAGCTCAAGAAGGTTACCCGCTTTTATTGCCGGACTTAAACCAGATAAGAAGATCGCGTTGGTCAGTTATGCAGCTACTAAGGCTCAGAAGTTTGGTCGAGAGATCATGAGTATCATGAGGGAAAAAGAGTATCAGGATATTTTCCCTGATGTGGAGTATCCTGAACGAGGTTACACCGGAACCAAGGCCAACACGAACGAAAGCCGGGAGTCAATCAACTCTGATGGCTCTATGAAATTTGTTGGTGTTGGTGGACCACTTACCGGGGATCCTGTGGATGTGATGATCATGGATGACCTGTACAAGGATTGGCAGGAAGGAAATTCTCCTATCGTTCAAAAGCGTACATGGGATTGGTATACGGCTGTAGCTGAAACGAGGCTACACAATGACAGTCAGCAGCTAATTGTTTTTACCCGGTGGAGTGAAAATGATCTCATTGCTATTTTGGAAGAAAAGGGATATGTGAAGGAATGGAACGGTGAAGGGGATCTTCTTGAGTTTGCTGAGAGCTTGGAGCATGATCAGTTTTTAAAGATCAACCTTCCAGCCATTAAAGAGGATGAGCCGAACAGCTTTGATGAACGAGAGCCTGGGGAACCGCTTTGGCCCGAAAAACATTCTCTCGCAAAGCTACAATCCACCCGAGATAAAGACCCGGATAAATTTGACTGCCTCCACCAAGGGAACCCGGTAAACAAAGAGGGGCTTATGTATAGCCAATTCAAAGTGTATTCTGAACTTCCAAAGTTCAAGATCATTAAGAACTATACCGATACCGCAGACACCGGCAAAGATAAGCTTTGCTCTATTGTTTACGGAGTGCCATTAAGCCCAACGGATGAACACCTGTATGTTTTAGATGTTCTCTACACCGATAAAGCCATGGAAGAAACAGAACCGGCCACAGCTGATCTATTAAACTTAAATGTGGTTAGGGAGGCTAAGATTGAGAGCAATAACGGAGGTAGGGGCTTTGCCCGTAATGTGCAAAAACTTGTGAGCAGATTGACTAAGGTCAGTTGGTTTCATCAAAGCGACAATAAGGAAAGTCGGATATTTTCCAACTCAGCAAGCGTAAGCCGAATATTGGTTTTTCCTGATGATTGGCATATACGATGGCCGGAGTTTTACAAGGATGTGACGAAGTATAAAAAAGAATTCAGTGCAAATAAATTTGATGATGGTCCTGACGCAATGACCGGAGTTATCGAAACAGAAATAAAACCAAAACGAACCACAAGAATTTCAGCAGGATAAATGTTTAACCTCGAAAATATATCAGTGCGTGAACTCTTCCAGATAGAGGATGAAGAGCTATTCAAGAAGTACCTCAGATTCACAGATGAAAATGATGGCTTCTACATCAAGCCGCGGGGAATCTTCGCAAAAAGAAAAGCCTCTCCCCTTGTTGAACTGACCTGTGGTGAAGTTGCGAATATAAAACTCAATCTGGCCAATCCAACCTTTGACAATGTGTATGACTGCTTTGAAATGGTGTTCAAGGTGAAGCTCAACACTTACCTATCTCAGGATGTGGTGAGCTACTTCTATGCTCTCAACTGGATCAAGGAAAACATCAAGAAGCTGGTCGAGCGTGAAAAGAATGCATTTGGTGCTGATCCTGATCCACTTTTGGAGATGGCCGGAGTAAAACGATTAGCAGCTTTCGGGGAACTCAATACGCTGATCTCAATAGCTCAGAAATATGGTAAATCACCGGCAGAGGTTGAGAACTGGAAATATAACCTGGTATTCGCTCTAATGCTACAGGACAAAGTAGCAGGCGAAGTGCAGCACGCCTACAATGAATTGAAATATGGAAGTAAAGGAAAAGCTTAAAGAAATAGCCCTGGCCAATGGCTGGAGGTTTAAATATGCTCGCAGGGATTATCAGAATCTTATCGATGCCACTGCATTCATTTCTGATGAAATGAGGGATGCTGGGAATGGGGAAACTGTTTTGTTCCTGGATCCTGTTGTTCGGAAATCCGAAGATCTTGGAATGAGGTACACCGGAAATTTTATGGTGCTTAAATCTTCCAATCTGGATGAAGGATATGAGGATCGGGCTGAAGTGAATATTGATCCACTGATTCAAAAGGTCATGGTGGAGATGAAGAATAAACTGAGGTGCATTTATAGCATCGATAACTGGACATCCATTGAAGTGATCAATGTGTTCGACTTCAATGCTGATGGCCTGAGTGTAGCATTTAATTTAAAAGCCGAATGATCGGTGATGCTGAAATATTACACAGGGAATTTGAATTACTGCAGCAGGAATTAGCAGACAAACACCGGCAGCTCGGAATGAAAGCATCTGGCCAGTGGCTTGAATCCCTGGAGAACAGATCCAAAAGATTAAGCGGCCAACTGTGGGGTGAAAAGTACACTGAGCAATTGGTGAATGGTAGAAAGCCCGGGAAGTTCCCACCAGTGAAAATGATTGAGAAGTGGATCTATGATAAAGGCATTACTCCGGAAGGAATAAAGATCAGCAGTCTTGCTTTTCTCATTGCCCGGAAGATCGCTGAGGAAGGAACCAGGTACTTCAAAGAAGGAGGAACAGATCTGGTTGATGCAGTTATCACACCGCAGCGCATCCAGAGCATTATTGATAAGGTAAGCGAATTTCATATTAACTCATTCCTGTCTGACGTCACAGGAGTATTTAAACAAATGGCAGCTTAATGGAAATCGAGAAGATGAGCAAAATTCTATCTGAGGAAATCAAAAAGTTTGAATGTGAACAGCGTGAAGAGGACAGGCGGAATTTGAGGAAGCTACTCAGAGAACAGGTAAACCCTTTGCTTCTTGACAGTGAAACTCCGGTCTATATGATCGATTTTAAAAACGGCACCAAAGAAAGAATCAACTAATGGCAATTCAAATCACAAATCAACCTACTAACCCACCCTACCCGGCCTACAACAATTCGATCATTGAATTCACAAGCGATGCCGGAACGCCAATAACCGCTGATATCATTGTTAATGGCTATACCTTTGAACAATCTGCAGATGCTGATGGTATCTTTCATTTTAACCTGAAGCGTATCATTGAGGTGCTGATCAACCAGAATAATTTCAGCGATCACATTGCAATAGACAACCCGGCCGATTTCCTTTTTTTAGATCAAACCCTTTTTCTGGATGTGGAGATCGAGATCATTATAAGCTTTGCCGATGATTCACAGGAAAGCCAAACCTTTACATGGCCATACATTAAGTCAGTTATACAGGAAGGTGAAAAGCAATTCAACAATTCACAGCTGAAGCTATTAGCGCCTTATGCAAATGATATCTGTCACCTCACTTATTTTGAAGGCTACCCTTTTGACATTTCCATCTACTCAGACATTGCCCGGCTTATAACCATTACCAATCTTAGAACCGGATTAGCTACTGATCTTAATCTGCTGAAAGGGGTTAACCGATTGTTTATTTCCAATGGTGAGAATGACAATCTTGGCTTTGAAAGTCAATTACCACTATACCTTGGAATCAATGAATTGGAGTTCAAGGCAAATGACCAAATCTATTTCACGCTCCTGCTGAATAAGCGTTCCCCCGAATGTGGCAATCTGCTCAAGTTCTTCAACCGGCAGGGAGGTTGGAGCTACTGGAATTTCATGGATCTGCATGTTGAGAAAACAAAAGCTGACACCATCGATAGGCTGAATAGTGATTTCAACAATGTTGATAAGAGCAGAGGGAATTTTGCTATTACCGGCAAGGAGGCGGAAAAAAGCCGCTCATTGCTATCCGGACTGGTGCAAGATCATGAAAAGAAACTGATAAGCCAATTACCTACCAGTCCTAAAGTTTACCTGTACACAAATGAATTGGCCTCACCGTTCGAATTGAATGACTTCATTGAGGTTGAAGTGGATGGTGGAACTTTCAGCACTTCAAACAAACATCAACAGAGTGTCTTCAACTTGACAATTAACCTTCCCAAAATCTATACCCAAACCTTGTAAATGAGCCTTGAGATATACATAAATGGATTGGAGGTTGAAACCAATGAGGACACAAAGTTAGCCGAGACGAAACAGGTGAATGACTTCTTTGAGATCAAAGACAGGCAAACCAGTAGAACGAATAGCTTCACAATACCTCCTACTCCTCGCAATACAGCCATTTTTGAAATGTTGGGAATTGTGGGCAGTACAACCTTATTCCCTTATCGTATAGCGCGGATCGATGTTAAGAGGCACGGAATCACCACAATTGAAAATGGCCGTGCTATAATCAAGGAAACCGAGTATGGTAAAGCCTACAATATTCATTCCTATGATGGTATTATTGATCTATATGGATTCATTGAAAACAAAAAGTTATCTGAGCTGGATTTTAGCGATATTACTGTTCAGGAAATCAATCAGGATTCATGGCTGGCATCGCTTAACAATACCTGGCAGGATGGATTTATTTTTGCACTTGCTGATTATGGGAACATCGAAGATGTAGTAGAAATCAATTATCAGGTACCTTCCCTATTCGTTAAATACTTATGGAATAAGATCTTTTCAGAAGCCGGTTACACCTTTGAATATGTGGGTGAAAACAATGTTTTTGAATCACCTGAATTTCAAGAAAGCATCTTAAGCATTACTGAAGGATATTCTAATGAAACCGATGAAGAGCCGGAGGTTCTGAAACTTGACTTAAGCAAATCTGGTAGCTTTACTCCCCCTGAAACTACTATACCTCGTGGTTCCGGAAACTTATTAAATGACTCCACCATCTCCTCCAGTACCATTCACTATATCCGATTCAACGAACATCAGGATCCAGACAATTTACATATTACATCAACCTCAGAAACCTACAACCGCTCAAGGATCAGAATCAAGGAAAGCGGCTACTACAAATTAGAAGTTCTATGCCAGATCAGCAGCTACAACAGTTCAGGCTCCCTCACTATAGAACGCAATGGAACGAATCTATTTTTAAATTCATGGTCAAGCAGCAAGACTATTGACCAGGTGAAATACATCTATCTTAAAGAGAATGATGAGCTTTTCTTTCGGTTCACGGCTAATTATCAGGATCAATATTCAAGCCTCAACTACGACATTGCTTTCATGATGTATCTTGACAACAGCGCAATTGTGCTAAATTTCAACCAATACTACACGGAGGTTGGCCAGAAAGATTTCATCAAAGATGTGATCCATCATTACGGCCTGATGTTCCAGCGAAAAGGGAAAGTGTATCAGTTCATAAGCATTGAGGATCTACTGACAAACCAGGGCAATCAGGAAGATTGGAGTAGCAAGTTTGATTCGGCAATTAGCGAAGAATACAGAATTGGAAATTACGGACAGAAAAATTTACTGAAATATACTTACGAAGATGAAGCCGATAATTTCGCAGATGCTTCATTTAGAATTGATGATCTTACGCTTAATCCCGAGCAGGATATTCTCACTCGGGCATTCAAGGCCCCGGCCTATTCGACAAAAAGGTTGAATAACCGCTTATTAAGAGCTGTACCTCTTTGGGAAAAATCTGTTGATGATCTTGGAAATGTAAAAGAGATCAGGCCAAAGAAATCAAAACCTTTCCTGATGCGCTTAGAGCGAAGTGCCGGCAGCATCAGCTATAAATTCTATGAAGATGGAGAAGTTCAGGATTTCACAGGTGATATTCCCTATGGAGGTTTCACAGGCCTTGATCACAATAACATTATAGCCAATAGGTATTCAGCATTTGCCAACCTTTTGGATAAAGGAAAAAAAATCAAGGTACGCTTATACCTGACTGAGCTAGACATCTATGCCCTGAACTTTTTAAGACTAAAATATATCAAGCAGCTTGGCCAGCTTTTCTACCTCAATAAAGTTGAGAACTTCCAAAACAAAAAAAGAACTACGTGTGAACTCATCCAGGTGAGAAGATTTATCAACCGTGGAGAATACAATGGGGATTACAATTCAGACTATAACATATAAATAATGGCAATTAAAGGAAGAAACGATTTAGAACAATTGACCGGAGGCAATTTACCTACCAATAACTCTAAGCAGATCACTGCTGAAAAACACAGGGAAGTTGTAAATGCTCTCATAGAATCCAAATTCAACTTACTCGACGATGAGCTCGCAGAATTGAAATACGATGCCCAGAACACACTTGCTGAATATCTGAGCAATTTCCTTCGTAATGTCATTAAGCGAGGATCCTTCATGAACTATGATGTTAGAGGAAATCCCGTAGGAAGTACTTTAGATATTGAGGATGCGACCAATAGTCCTATCCAAAGTGCTACTGTAGTGGCTGTGGGTGATGATGGAGACAGGATCAGGATTGAATTCAAAGAGCCTATCGACACTAAGATTATTATTCCTGTGATGCATGGTAGTGACCGTTCAAACTATCACCACGATTATGATATAGGTACACCCGTGATCTACAGAGGTAATCCTTTGAGTTCAACTCAAATCGAATTATCTATTCGAGAGTTCAGCACTAATCGCCCTCAAAATCTAAAAATTGAATTCATAATCATATAATGGCCGATAAAATAAAAATATTCGAACTCGACATTGATGTCGATGGTGCTTTGCAAGCTTCTCAAGAATTCGGTAAAGAGGCAGAAAACCTCAAAACCAAGCTTAAGGAATTGAAAGATTCCGGTGATACTACCAGCAAGGAGTATGTGGAAATGGAAGCCCGGTATAAGGCAGTGAGAAAAGAATATAACTCTTCTCAGAATGAACTTGGAAAACTCATAAGCCTCCAGGGAAAAGAAATCAAAACCATTGACCAGGGCCGTGCTGCCCTTTCGGTTGTTTCAAAAGAATGGGCCAAGCAGGCAGATCTGTATGGTGTTAATTCAGCTGAAGCTGATAAACTGGCCAAAAAGAAACTGGAACTTACCGAAACTTTGAAGGATCTGGAAAGCCAGACAGGGGATAACCGAAGGAATGTTGGTAATTATACCGAGAGCATGAAAGAGGCAATAGGGCAATCAACCTTATTGGGAAGGGCTCAGGAGGTTATTAATAAAGCGATGAGTATTGGAGCACCTGTTGTGAATCTGCTTAAAAATAACCTTAAAGATGCTACTGATGGTTATAAGAAAGGAAAAGCTGAAGCACAGGCATATTCAGGAACTCAAAAAGCTGTGGCCATTGCCACCAATCTTTCTTCTACAGCTCTCAAGCTTTTCAAGGTTGCTCTAATTGCTACCGGTATCGGTGCGTTTGTAGTGCTTCTTGGTTCTTTGGTTGCTATGTTCACCAGGACACAAAAAGGAATCGACCTGGTAAATACTGTACTCGCTGCATTAAGTGCAGGATTTGATGTGGTTATTGACAGGGCTTCAAAATTTGGAGGTGCTATTATGAAACTATTCTCCGGAGATATTAAAGGAGGTCTTGCCGATATGAAATCTTCCTTCGCTGGAATTGGTGATGAGATCCAGAGAGAAGTGAATCTGGCCATGGAACTTGAAAGAGTACTGCAGCGGGTAGAAAAAGCTGAAATAAATCTTGATATCAGGAGGGCCGCCGCAAATTCCAGATTGAAGGAATTGAAGCTTCTGACAGATGATACAACGCGATCGACTGAAGATCGTATTGCATCGGCTCAAAAATACATGAAGATTGAAAGAGAGCTTGCAGCTGAAGAAGTCGCCAATCAGGAAAAAAGAGTGGCCGCAATGCTTGGCTATGCCGAGGTAACCGATGAAGTCCGGGAACAGATTAGGAAGATCGGACAGGAAGGGGTAAGCCTTGATCAATTAGGGCTTAGCGAATCTACTGTGGAGGATATGAAGGAATTCCGCGACGAGGCCACAAAGCTTTACGACCTACAGGCGCAATCTTTCGAGCGGCAAACCGAACAACAAAACAAACTGAATTCTCTTGTTGACCAACAACGAGCAAAAGAAAAGGCCGCAGCCGAAGCCGCCAAAAGAGCTGCAGAGGAAAGAATGGCCGCAGCTCAAAAAGCCACTGATGCTGCTATTAAGGAATCTAAGACGCGCCTTGAATTATTCATCGAAGAAAACAAAAGGGAAGCTGATTCTCTAAAAGAGAAATTATCCCTTGAGGAGGAAGTTCGGGATCGTAAACTGGAGATCCTGAAAGAAGAACTGGCAGCGAAGAAGCTTTCTCAAACAGAATATGAGCTGGCGGTTCTACAGACTAAGAATGAGTTCTTAGATCAGCAAGCAACCATAACTCAGGAATATGCTCAGAAAGAAATCGAGGCAGAGAAAGAACGTCTTGCAGCCATGCAGGAACTTGAAGCTCTGGAAAAGGAGCGCAAACTTACCGACCTGGAGAACAAGCGGGAACTCGAAGCCGAAAATTTTGAAGCGCAACTTGAGATCGAAAAGCAGCGGCTTGAAATGCAACGTCAACAGGAATTGGCTGAAGCGGAAAAGACCGGTGCAGATAAGGCTCTGATCAATAAGAAGTATGCGCAGATTGAGAAAGATATTGAGTCAGAAAAGCAAAAATACAAACGTGATGTAGCTGCTCAAACTTTTGAGAACATGGCAAACCTTCTTGGCAAGGAAACCTTAGCCGGAAAAGTGGCCGCAGTTGCTCAAACTACCATCAATACCTATAGCGCAGCTGTAGCAGCGTATAAGGCCATGGCCGGCATTCCTATAGTTGGCCCAGCTCTTGGTGCCATTGCCGCTGCTTCCGCAGTTGCTTCCGGCCTTAAATCTGTTCAAAAAATCACATCGACCAAAAACCCGGACATTCCAAAAGCAGCAAAGGGAATCACTTTAGGCGGCCGCAGTCATGCTGAAGGAGGTACGCCACTGTACGATAGTTCGGGAAACAAGGTAGTTGAGGCTGAGAAAGGGGAGAATATGTACATCATCAATAAAAGAGCTTCCGGACTTATCAATTCTCTAAGCTATCTCAATCAGGCCACCGGGGGAATTCCTTTAAGTCAATCTGCAAGTTATGCAGCGGCCGGGGGAATGCTCAAAACCTCCACAGCCAGAAGTGCACAGGTTAAGGTGGAACCAATCGATTATGAAACACTCGCCCAAATGAATGCTGAAGCAATGAAGAATGTTCAAATCTATACTTCAGTAACTGAAATTAATGATGGCCAGGGGAAATATGCTGAAATAGTAGAAGGTGCCAATATTTAATATCATCGAAGGTTGGAAGAAGTATCTCCAGGGGGAAGTAACCGAACTGGAAAAGAAACGTGCTGAAATATGCAAAGCGTGTCCTCATGCTGTTGTAGGATCTTATGAGAAACTTATGCCTGATTTTGAATTAAAGGAAATACAAGGGCTGAAATGTGATGTGTGTAAGTGTCCTCTATCCACGAAACTGAGAGCGAATGATGAGAAATGCCCTTTGGGAAAATGGTAATACAATAAAGCTGAAAAATTATTACAAGAACGCCCCAAAATTATATAATGAGCACCTATGAACTAATCAACAAACTGGAGAAACTGGACTACTTCAATGATCTCTTAAAATCTGGCCTCGTTCCTTTGAACTGGCTGGACTATAAACTGATCTATGAATTCTACAAAGAGGAAAGGAAAAAGGATCAGTTGAAAAAACAAGCCCTCACAAATACAGCTGATGAATTCAACGTAAGTGAGAGGACTGTGTATTTAATTATTCAGAAGATGAAGGGTTAAAGCTTAAAACGATTAGTGCTGTTTAACTTCCGTTCAAAATCAATTTCCTCTTTAGTTTTCCATTTTTCAAAGGGAATATCTCCACCCTTTGCATCAAGCCACTGTAAGTACTCCTGGTAAGATCTGTCATTACTCATTTTGGAAAGATGGGCTTTGATGTAGGGATTACCACCTTCCATTTGTCGTAGATATTCTTTATTTACGACAGAACGTGGGGCAAACCATCTGTAATAACCGGCTTTTAATAATAGCCATATCCCTTTCAGGAAATAGTATACGGCCACTCCAAAGGCTGTTAATGCTATAAGGATAAAAATTACCACATCTTAAAGATATGCAAAAATTCCTGCACACTAAGTAATACAATGGATTACTATGTTTGAGCCAATGGAAGAAGCTCATATCTATATCTACGGTGTCATCGACTGGATGCAAGATGACTATGCCAGTGAGTGGGGTCTTGTTAATCTTAAGTCCGTAAAAAAACAAGTTGAGGCTCAAGCCGATGCGAAATCTATTACTGTGCACATTCACTCTCCAGGTGGAGTAGTTACTGAAGGTTTTGCTATTCACGATTTTTTAAGAAGTCAAGGAAAACCGGTCACCACAATTATTGAAGGTGAATGTGCTTCTATTGCCACAGTTATTGCCCTTGCCGGTGATACTCGCAAAATGACTTCCAATTCTGAGTTCATGATTCACATGCCCTGGGGAATGGCCTCAGGAGAAAGTGAAGACATTCAAAAGTATGCCGATGAGCTGAAGCGCAATGAAGACAAGATCGCTGATTTCTATGCTCAGAAAACCAAACTTGATAAAACGTCTATCCTGGACATGATGAAAAAAGAAACCTTCATGAGTGCTGAGGAAGCGCTTCAACATGGTTTCATAACCGAAATAGCCACCGTCATGAAGGCGGTTGCTCTACTTAAAACCAAGACTAATCCTAATTCAAAAAAAATGGCAGAAAAAGCTATTACAAAAGAAGAAGCTCAGGGAATGTTCGCAAAGTTTGAAGAGAAGATGAAAAATCTCTTTGGTGGCGGGAAAAAGCCTGAAGCCAAGTTAGTACAAGATGCTAACGGAACAGAGATCGATTTCACCGAACTCGAAGAAGATGACACTCCATCTATAGGAGATAAAGCCACGATCGACGGTGCAGCTGCCGAAGGTGAGCACGTAATGCCTTCCGGGGAAACTTATGTTTTTACAGCCGGTGAGCTTACCGAGATCAAGCCAAAAGAGGAGGAAGAAGAGGAAAATGAAGAGGTTGAGAATCTGAAAACTGAAGTTGAAAATCTGAAAAAAGATCTTAAAGCTGCCAAAGCTGAAAAGAAAAAAGCTGAGGATAAGCTTCAGGATAACGAAACTGCAATCAAAAATCTTCAGAAGGAATTCAAAAACCTGAAGAAAGATATTGGTTCCAGTTTCAACCACGATCCTAAGAAGAAAAACTTCAAGGAAGGCGGAAATTCTCGTAGAGTTTTGAAGGACTCATAAACCCAATCATCATCAATTAAATAACGAACAGTAATGGCAATTTTAGATTTATCGCAATTTACTATGAATGAGGATGAGGCCAGAGAAGTCTCAAAACTCATCTTTGAAGCAGCTATCACCGGTGGTGACTTAGCTGAGTATCACGAAATCGAAACAGGTATTCATCACAAAACTCAGATTCCTTTCATCGGGTCTCTTGGTCTTGTTGGTGCCAAGGTGGCCGGTTGTGATCGAAATGAAAACCCTGCACAAATCCAACTAACTGAAAAGTTCTGGGATCCAGAATTAATCGGTGACAGGTTGAAGCATTGTGCAACCGATGTGAACGCCCTTCTGAAGCTTTTCAAGAAGGCTCAGAGAATCAATCCTGAATTTTACGATCGTATTGATGCTGAAGAGTTCGCTGTAATCGTGGCCAAAGTTGCTGAGGCAATGACAGCTATGTTAAACCGTCTTGTTTGGTTCAGTGATAAAGCTGCCGGGAACGTTACCGCCGATGGTGGTGTGATCAAGGATGGTGTTGATGTGAAATATTTCAACATTTTTGATGGTCTGTTCAAGCAGATCTTTGCTGAAATTCCAGAAGGTGCTGCCAATCATGTATCAATCGCTGCGAATGATGAGTTGAATTATGCAGATCAGCAAGTTCTTCCAGCTGATGCAGGTTTGAAAACCCTTCGTAAGATGTACAATGCGATGGATGCACGTTTCTTCGATGCGTGGCAGAAAGGAGCTCAACCTCAATTCTTGATCACTCGTCAGTTATTCCAGAACTACCAGGATCACCTGGAGGACAAATCCCTTGCTTTCACACTTGCTGAAGTGAAGGATGGAGTGACTGTGATGTCTTACCGTGGCATTCCTATCAAGGTTCGTCACGATTGGGATGCAAATATCAGATCTTACCAGGACAACGGTACGAAGTTCAATCTTCCACACCGCGCGGTTCTTACTGTTAAGGAAAACATTCCTGTAGGAACAGTGAGCAAAGAGGATCTTGAGAAAATAGAATCCTGGTACGAGAAAAAAGACAAAGCGAATTACATCGACTTTGATTTGAAACTCGATACGAAACATCTTCTCCCATATTTGACCGTGGCCGCTTACTAAGCGGCTTCGGCTTTAACCTTAAAATCTGAAATAATGGCAAATTGCTTAACAGATAGACTTGCTGCGGACGTCATGAATGATTGTGAGAACTTGACAATAGCCGGTATTGAAGCGGACATTCTTCTTATTCCTCATGGTGATGTTGATAAGTCAGCAACCACAATAGATGCTACAAATCCTCTCCTGGTAACAGACCTTGTCCTGAAAGCTGGTAAAACCGGGTTTCTATTGCAGGGTGTGAAACAAACCAATGGTTACAACCACGAATTTGTACCTGGTGATGAGCAGACTCCGGATAAATCTCGCCACGTGGTGAGAGGAAGGATTCTTACTCCTTCAGCTGCTAACAGGCTTCAGGCTAACAAGCTTGGAAAAGGCGAGGGATACATGGCTGTAGTGAATAAGAAGTACAAAGGTAAGGACAGCAAAGATGCCTTCCTGATCCTTGGTTGGGATGCCGGGCTTTACCTCTCTTCCAAATCGGAAAATTCTCTTGAGAACGATGGGGCTATTCTTCTTGAGCTATCCTCTAAAGATAGCATGCTCGAAAAAGATGATCCAAAGGTTCTTTTGGAAACAGACTACGACACTACCAAGGCTGCCTTCGATAATAAATTCGCTGTTGCAGCAGGAGTATAATGAAGAGATGGCTCAAAATAGATAAGGCTACCATTTTCACCGGACATGATGAGAATGGTAACCGCTATTTAAGCCAGTTCCTGAAGGATTACCAGCAGACATTCAACCCTGATCTAATCAATGCCGGGTGCCAACGCTGTCTGGAGGACTATTATCACAAATTCACAAAATACTTGTCAACTATGTCAAAAGACACTAAGACCGCATACAAATTGAAAGCCAAATACGAGGGGATTCCTTTGGCATTTGGAAGTAGAACACAGGTGTACAACTCCAACCTAACGGATGAGATGGCCGAAGAGCTTATCAAAAACCATCCGAGAGGAAAAGAACTTTTTGAAGTTGTTCCAGAAAAGGCCGCAGCTGAAGAAAAGACTGATCTTTTAAAGCTTTCCAGAAAAGAACTTGATGCCATGGCTGAGAAGCTGGGGATCAATCCTAAAGATTACTCCAACAAAGGTGAGGTTGCAGCTGCAATCGAGGATGTTCAGAACGCCAAAGTTCAGTCTGAAACTGAAACTGGCTCTGATGAGCCTGTAAAAGGTTCTGAAGAAGGAACTCAGGAAGCTTCCAATGAAGATACTGATGATTCAAAAACTGAAGAAGGAACTCAGGAGTAATTGAATGAAGAACTTAGGTGCTGCTTTCCTTGAGATATTCAAAAACAAGGGAGCCAAATATGATAAGACACTTAAAATCCATAAGAACGGGGTAGACAATAACTACCCCGATCTTGTAGAAACTCTCATTGAAAATTCAGTGACTGCTACGCTATCAGCTAACCTGATGGCTTCTTATATATCCGGTAAAGGCTTTGGTGATGAACTGAACAAGATCATCGTGCACAAAGAAAAAGGCACCACGTTACTTCAGTTTGCTCAGGACATTGCAGATTCTATTGCCACTCACAGAGGTGTTTTCATTCACGTCAATTATGATGCGAATTATGATCATAAAGATTTCGATGTACTGCCATTTTCCGATTGTCGAATAGGCAAAAAAGATGATAACAGCTACAATGGAAAGATCCTGGTTTGCGAAAATTGGGCTGATAGCAAACTCGCCAAAAAAGCCAAAGTGGTAGATGTTTACAATCCCATCGAGAAAGTTGTTAAGAGCCAGATCAAGAAAGCTAAAAGTATTGAAAAGTACAATGGCCAGATCTACTATTTTAAGTATGGAAAAAAAACCTACCCCCTCTCTCCTATTCACCCATGCTTAGAGGATGCTGATTCTGAGAAGCAATCTTCTGTGTTCAAGAACAGATCTCTGAGAAAGGGATGGTTCGGGAAAGTCGCTATTGTGACTAAACCTCTTGTTGATGGATCCCTTGAAGGAGTAGACGATGAAGAGTATCAAGTTCAGGTTACAGCCCGGGATCATTTCCGGAATACGATTAAACAATTCATAGGAGTCGAAAATGTAGATGGCGCTCTGCATGTTGAAATGGAATTTGAAGGAGATGATCTTGAGAAGGAATTTTTGATCAAGAATATTGATAGCAACATCAATGACAAGCTTTTTGCTCACACAGAAAACACCGTGAGAGATAATATCATGATGTGCTTCAATAATGTGCCGGCAGCATTAGTTCGTTCCAAGGATGGTTCTCTATTCGGCCAGAGCGGGAATGCTATAAAGGAAATGAAGATCTTCTATCAGGATCAGACTTTCGACGAAAGAAGCAAGGTTGAGGAGATTGTGAATAAGCTGATGAAGAAATTCCAGGATCCACAAGAAAACCTGAAGATCGTTCCCCTTATCAAAATTGAACCCGAGAAAAAAGAAGAAGGAAATGAGTAAGTGGATTGACAGGACCGAAATAGCAAAGCACCGGGAAATTTCAAAGAACGTTCGGGAGGATAAGATCAACCCTTACATTGAGGATGCTCAGCGGCTTGATTTGAAGCCTTTATTGGGTGAAAGGTTATACAATGCCATTGATAGAGATCTTCCATCTCACACCCTTCTTTTGGAAGGTGGAGAATACACCCATAACGGAGAAACTTATGATCATCCCGGGCTGAAGAAAGTCCTTTCCATTTTCACCTATGCCAGGTATATCATGTTTGGCAGCTATACCGATACAGCTTTCGGCTTCGTGGAAAAATCAAATCAGGATTCTAAGCCTGTAGCTGATTCACACAAGAGAACCCTATACACACAAAATCAACAAACAGCCACAGCATACTTTCAGGAGGTAGTAACCTACATGAACAGGAAAGAATATGCCCTGTGGAAAACTTCTGGATGCTCACCAAGAAGATTTGGAGGTTTTAGAATTTCAAAGATTAGCTAAATGCTTGCACGGTTTCAAAATATCAACGCCACAAAATTTAGCCTTAATGGGATTGAATTTCATAAGGTGTTCATGGCTTTTAAAGTCAATGCTGACTACATCCGTGTCATCAATGTATATGACAGCCGGTTTCAACTATTAGGAACAACTAAGTTCGATCAGGTTGAAGTCAATGGTAACACCTATGCCAGTGCCGCTGAATTGATCAGCAATCTTTCTGATGTCGTTTTTTCCAAGTCTGCACTTACTCAGGCCGAAACCGAACAGATTGAACAGAACCGACAGGATATCATAACCCTTCAACAAAACTCTTCGGGCCCTGGTCACAATCACGATGATCGATACTATACAGAATCAGAAATTAATGCGCTGGAATTAAAGCTTAAAAAACTTGATTTTAAATCCCATGCTCTGGATGGTGAATTATTGAAGCTGTATGACGGAAACACTCCGGCGAATTTAATTGACACAATTGATCTTGGCTTTTTTGCAAGTCAGGGTACACAATTATCTACTGATGCTCAAAATAGAATTGTGTTGAGCAATGATTCAGGAGAGATATTGTCTGTTCTTAATCTGGGCTATGAGACCCGAATAAAATCGATTGAAGACAAATTTGACCCTCAAAGCGGCGAAGTTCTGTCTCAATATTTACCCGCTTACGTCGATGATGTTATTGATGGTCAATTGATTGACAGCATTACTTTCAATGCTACAGATGGGAATCCTGTAACTCCTGAAGGTGGGAAAATATACGTTGACACTACCAATAACAAAAACTACCGGTGGAGTGGTTCAGTTTTTACCCAAACCAATGAAGGTGTGGTATTGGGTGAAACTGCTCAAACAGCCTACCGAGGGGATAGAGGAAAACAGGCTTATGAGCACAGCCAAACCCTCGGCAACCCTCACAACACGACAGCAGATCAAATACCCGAAACAACGACTAGAAAATGGGTTTCACCTACTGAGAAAAACATTTGGAATAGCAAAGCCAATGATTCAGAAGTAGTAAAGACCATAGAAACAGCAGACGGGCAGATCCTTCAAATGGATGCTAATGGGAAAGTTATTCTACCTGACTTTTCTACACAAGCGGGAGCAGAAGTCCACACCGAAGTCACCTATACCTGGAACACAGGAGATAGCCAGATATTCACAGTAGCGGACAGCGCAAAGACCACCGATGTTTATGTTAACGGTGACAGACTAATAAAGGGAGTAGGGGAAGAATGGAATGTAAATACAGCTACAGGAGTAGAGATATTAGTTCCACTTGCAGACGGGGATAAATTAGCCATTGTAAGTAGTGCAACGGCAGTACAAAGCGGGGGATTAACCCCACAGCAAGAACAGGATATAGCAGATTCAAAGGAAGATGTTATCTCCTACGCTCTTTCTTCGCCTTCAGCAGACCTTACAGCAGGAGATACAGATTCTTTTATTGCACCTTACAACTTTACTTTAAATAATTATTTCGCAGGGGTAGTGGAAGCCCCTACAGGTTCAGCCCTTGTGATTGGACTTAAAAAAAACGGTACTTCAGTAACGAGTTCCAATGCAATTATCGATTCAGGGGAAACCACAAGTTTAACAGGAACAGCCCCGACCATTACAACAAACACTTTTTTTAAGGGCGATTTAATCACGCCTGTTATTAGTCAAGTTGGGAGTTTGACAACAGGAAAATCTTTAAAAATATACTTAGAAATCACTAAATCATAAATTATGAGCAAACCCGCAGTTTTAATTAGAAAATCAACAGGAGAAATACTTAAACACGCTCCTTACCCTAATGTAGATATGACACCTGTAGTCGGTCTTGACCCCGATTTAGAATGGTTACTAAAACATGAGCCTTTTCCTTCTCCTGACTATGACAGCAGAATATTTGAATTGAAAGTAACCAATGAGGTTTCAGAGGACACACACCCTGACCACCCAGAAATTAAAACTTACAAAAGAACTTATGCGACTGTAAAAAGACCCGATGAGGACATTATACGCCAAATTGAAAATGCAGAAGAAGCAGCTAACAGGCAATTAATGACTTACAGAACAGATGAAAAATTGTTTATGCTTGCTATTGGGATTTTAACAAGGAAAAACGAAGGAATACAGCCAAGCCCTTCAGAACAGGAAATCTTAAATAAAGTAATGGCTTTTGATGAGAAGTTCTGGAAAAACAACGCCAATAAAGAACTTAAAATCCAACAAGTAGTAGACGGCATAGAACCTGAAATTGACGAAGGATGGGAAACAGGAGAAAATGCCGGAGCGTAAGATTGACCCAAAGTTTAATATTCATTCAAGCTACACAAAATTGAATTTAGTAAATCCATACAGGTACGGTTCAGGGGAAGTAGATCCGGGCAACCCTAATATGCTGCAAAGCCCTAATACGTTTACAGATTCTATTTGGAATAAAAAATATGCTACAATATTATCAACGGGGCTTTCTGATCCAGATGGAGGCTTTACGGCAACAGAAATAAGTATAAGTGCAAATATAATTGGATTATACCAATTAGTGCCTTTTACTGTTCCCGCAGGAAATCAATATACTGTTTCTATGTGGATGAAACTATCATCTGGAACTGGAGGGATTGTTATGGGTTTTAACGGAAGAACTAAGGGAGGTAACAACGATGGGATGACAACCTTATTTAATTTAACAACCTCTTGGCAAAAAGTTTCATTTACTAGTAAATTAACAGTAGCAGATACAGGTTTGTTCGCTATTGTAGCCTCTACGAGTATTTCAGGAGGGTCGTCTAATCATCCTGCCGTAACCTTACAGATATATAATGCGAAAATGGAAGAAGGACAACAAGCAACATAAGATATGGCAGATAAAATATACAAATCAAAAATAGGCGGGGAGGTTTCCCCTGTAGTCCCCCCAGCCACAGACCCCTCTCACGCTATTAACAAGCAGCAGGCAGAAGAGATAGCCATTCCGGTTGTTAATTCTGATACTCCTTATGCGGACGCTGCCACTATGTACGCGGATCAAGCTAATCAAAAGAAAGGATTTATTTACGTGGTTGATGGTGTCGGACAATTCTTTTACAAAGGAACAGCAGTAGGCGATTCTACAGATTACGAAAGAGTAGGTCTTAATGATAATAATATCCACCTCGTTCCATCAGTAGATGACGGTGTATCTACTATTTATTTTTACGACTCTAATAATCCAGATGTCCTTCTATATCATTTTATTCGTCATAATGCCGTTAAAAACACCTTGGAATTTGGCAGTAATAATGGTAATGGTGAGATTATTTCATCTATGATAGATAGAGGCAAGAAGGATTGGGAATTTCAAGATTCAATACAGATTCTCATGCCTGGTCGAGGGGTTCGATTTGCGACACCTTCTTTTAATAATTCTGACATTTATACATCAGGTAACAATGGTGTAGGCAAATACGAGTTAATAGTTAACGACGGTGGCGTACTTGAGTTATGGAGCATGGCAAATAACGTTCTAGACCAGAAGATTTGGGGTAGCGATACGGGTGTCGGCTCTATATCCAACATTACCGAAATCCCTAATAGGAGTTATAATGATTTGCAGGATTTGCCAAAAAGAACATTTAAGGATTATAATGAAACATCTACTTATACCTTCCAATTAGAGGATAAAGACAGATTTGTTGTCTTAGGGGATAATGTTACAGATATTAGTGTCCCTGTAGGAGTGTTTTCAAACGGAGACGTGCTGGCTGTGAACGAAGGTAGTAATTTAGTCAACGCCTTAATAGAACAAGGAGATGGAGTAACATCAAGTTTGATGTTTAAACCTGAAGGAGACACTTATAGATTAAAAACATACGGTACTGTTTACATACAATTAATTTCTGCAAACGCTGGCAATATAACAGGCGACCTAATCCAAGAATACGCAATAAGACAATCCCCTAACGGCACACTTTGGAAAGTATCTGTAGATAACACAGGCAGCGAAGTAATAACAGCATTATGACCCGCTTAACCTACATACTACTTTTTATTCCCTTCTTAGGATTAGGGCAGCAACATATAAACAACAAATCTTTTATAATATGAAAAAGTACATTTTTATTATCCTGTTAATGGTTTCTTCTTTGGGGTTCTCTCAAAGCAATGAGCCTTTTATTGATCCACAGCTTTCAGAAGCTTTTGAAAGTATTACAAATCGTGGCAAAATCCATGGAAAGGACTTTGTTGCTTCTTTACAGGCTAAAGGACTTACTTCAATAGAAGTAGTTGACGAACTACCCGAAGGAATGATCGGTTACTTTGAAAGGAACGGAAATTCATTTAAAGTGCAAATCCTTAGCGTTTGCCTGGAAGATCCTGTATCCCTTGAATGGACATTAGCTCATGAGCTTGGTCACGGTCTTGACATGGAATGTATTATCAAATATTTACCTGACGGAAAAACAAGAGCCTGGGGAACAGATATCATGTATGCAGACGGGGTGACTGATCCTACTCATATTGTTTACCAGATCATGAACAGCCCGAAGTATTCCCCGGAAATATGGGCTAACTACTTTAAAAATGTCGGGTTATGATATACCTACTCCTAATTCCCGCCACTCTTGCCGTTGCAATATTCATTGTAGGCCCAAAAAGAGCCTGGGCAACCACTAAAGCCGCCTTCAAAGAACGCTTTGGATTAATCTTGATATTGATCCTGTTCACTTCTTGTGGTCCCGGCAGTTATTTTGAACCCGGCACTTACGAGCCTCCCCGTGACATGTACATGTACTTCACGGTTGATACGATCCAGGACGATACCGCCACCTTAACAACCCCTCATTTTGAAGTGGAGTACATGGTAGACAGTAAGGATCTCGTTATTGATGAAACCTACTTCTTTTTTTTGTCGGTTTGGCACTGCGATAACTGCAGATCATTTCGAGCAACAATCATTAAAAAATTTGATAAGAACGACATTAAAGGCATCCGTACTGCCATGCGGCACCGCCATCTATAAATCATAAATTTCCCCCATTTCAATGATACCTACTTCACAAGTAACAACTATAGCCCTCGGGTTTCTAAAAAAAACATTCACCTTTCACAACGGAGCCTTAACGGTTCCTGCATTGACTCTAGGCCCTGTGATACCAGAACTAATAGACAAAATATTTGCTAACATCAACCACAAAGATTTAGCTATTCCTGTGCTGTGTGCAGGGGTTGGGCTGGTTCTTTACTTTATTATTTACACCACAGATTTTATCACAGGTCTCATAGCCTCGAAATATGAAGCTAACGGTGCTCCAAATTACATAAAGTCAGATAAGCTTTGGTCGTCTTTCTGGAAGATGTTCGGAGTGCTTCTGGTTTTAATATTCTTAATTGTTTTCTGTCTATTGTTCGCGGTAATCAATAATGATTTCTTCTACAGTGCTTTTCTATATGGAATAGTAGCACTCATGATAATGGTTTCTCTATTTGATCTTCATTCAATTGGGGAAAATCACAAGCGGCGATGGGGCAAGAAACCTGCAATGTTTGATTTCCTTGATAGGGTTACAAAGGCAATAGATGAAAAAATAATGTCAAAAATAAGAGCTTTATGATCACAAAAGAAGACATCGTATTCGGCTATAAGCTGAATCCTGAAGTACTTAAATGCTCAGAACAGGATTTCATTGACAAGGTTTGTAAAATCTCCCAGGATCTTCTCATTGTTCCTGATTGGCTTATGATCGTAATGGAATTGGAAACAGCGGGTAAATTTGATCCTTCAATTACAAATAGTCTTGGATATACCGGTCTTATTCAATTCGGAAGAGATGCAGCTAAAGAAGTGGGTACCACTCGTAATGCTCTCCGGAACATGGATGCTCTTGAGCAGCTGGATTACGTTTATAAGTACTTGAAAAAATTTGCAGGAAAAATGAACCGGTTGCCAGATGTTTACCTGGCTGTATTTTTTCCGGTGGCCATTGGAAAACCGGCCGGATGGACTTTGGAAGCCCGAAACCTACCTCCCGAAAGAGTAGGTAAATGGAATCCTCTTTTTGATGTGGATAAAGACGGGGTTATACAGGTGTGGGAAATTGAGAAGAAATTGAGATTAAGAATTCCAGAACAATATAAATGGGTAGCCTAAGAATAACTTAAAAATTGACAATATGGAAACTGTAATATGGGTAATTGGAGGTATAGTTATAGGGTTAGTAATAGCTTACTTGATCCTTAGTAAGTACGTTAAAAATTTCTGGGACGGATTTTAATAGAACCGATAATTAATGATATCGGTGTAGGAGCCGATAAAATTTTAATAAAATGAAGTTATCAGTAACACACTGGCTAATTATAGCCGTCGCTATTCTCGCATTAGCTACAGGTGTATCAACCTATAAGTTGATCCAGGTATCTGAAAGAGCAGAAAGCTTGGAAGCCGCCACTAAAATCTACGAAAAAGATTTTGAAGACCTGCAGCAGGAAAAATATAGCTTAATCGACAGCATTGAAAAAATCAAAAAAAACCGGGCTAAAGAAATAGAGGCCAGAGATCAGAAAATTTCAGATCTTCTCGTCAATATTGATGGAATTCTTGCAACGATACCAAAAAAAGAAAAAGAGGTTGATAGTATGGCTCCATATGAAGTTGAGAAATTACATGATAAGTACTATCCAAATCCAGCTACAGCCAAAGCCGATGCCGTAAAAAAGGCTCAACGTGTAGAGGTTTTGGAGGTTGCAATTACTCAGCAAGGAATTGTAATTTCAGAACAAGCCGGGCAAATTTCCAGTTTTAAGCAACAGCTTTCCGATAGTGAATTGCAGAATGATCTCCAGCAGGAACTAAATCAAAATCTCCAAACTCAGTTAGAAGCTGAGAAAGCCAAGAAGCCGAAAAATAATACACTACTGTGGGTTCTTCGTTGTATTGGAGCTTTAGGAGCTGGCTATTTTGCAGGTAATGTTTTGTAGACAGTTTACGCTAAGTTTACGATTTACGTACAAAACCTTTGGGAAGTACTATAAAACCTAAATACCTGTTCTGATTACGGCTCAGAAGGTTCCAGGTTTGAATCCTGGCGAGGTCACTATATCCACTTCAACAAACCCTGTAACTCATTGATTTACAGGGTTTTTTATTTTTTTTGATGTTAATTAATGTTA
>Ga0098069_100151_pt1 | contig 39894 bp, 29 predicted proteins | sample 27_taG_FD_92584 | JGI IMG/M metagenome (GOLD analysis project Ga0098069, IMG submission 92584) | Marine viral communities from Cariaco Basin, Caribbean Sea - 27_WHOI_OMZ | ecosystem: Environmental > Aquatic > Marine > Oceanic | place: Caribbean Sea: Cariaco Basin | collected 2014-11-09
CGACTGGCGCGGAACTTTATGTTGGGCATGGCACTGTCTGGGTGAATGGCGATAATGGCTATATTGCCATGCAGGTCAGTGGGTTAGAAGTGCTTCCGGGGGGCGGTCTCACGGATTCAGGATACTGGCCTAAGGGCACATGTTCTTGAATTAAATATCGAGCAAGCGTTGTTTTGCCTGAGCCATTAGGGCCAGCAATTAATCGGAGCCTTGGCATAAGTAGTCTCGCAGATTAAAAGCCCTTTTAGGTGTTGCGGTTTTTATTAACTTTTCCTGTTTGTCAGCGCTGACTTCAACGATATTGCCGTTTTTCACATAAACGACAGGAACACCACGTGCTAGTTGCTGCTTAATGGCTTGATGTGATGCATCACGCGCATAGCGTTGCAGGTGGCGAGTGTCTTCCATCGGATCCTTACGCACATGCTTACGTATACGGATAGGCTTTTTAAGCGTCATTTTAAAACCTCTGCTTTTAGAGAGTGTTTACGCGTCCACTAAGAATAGCACAGCACAGCACAGCACAGCATGGTTCAGTGACGCCAATAACGGAGCTTTTCTTTGTGGCATTGGATTTAGCGCCTGCCAGTGTCATTGCGAGGAGGTACGACGAAGCAATCTCAAGCCAGCGGTAGCCCCCAAACCAGATTGCTTCACTCCGTTCGCAATGACACTTCAAAAACCACCCCAGATTGCTTCACTGCGTTCGCCATGACACCCCAAGGGCAACGCCACCGCTCTCGAAACGTGTCATGGCGAGGAGGCACGACGAAGCCATCCAGGTCGCTGCGCTCAGAATTTAGGTGCGTCGGCCCATGCCAGCGCTTGGCCTTTTTCATCTTTGGCGGAAAGGCGAGGTGGCTGCCCGCCCACTAAAGGCCATTCGATGCCTAATGCCGCGTCACACCAGAGCAGTGAATACTCGTCCCCAGGGTGATAGTAATCCGTACATTTGTACTGAAATTCGGCCTCTTCGCTTGTGACATAAAACCCGTGGGCAAAGCCCGGTGGCACCCAGAGAACCTGCTTATTTTCGGCACTGAGGTAAACCCCCACCCACTGGCCGAAGGTGGGGCTGCTTTTCCGCAGGTCGACCGCAATATCGAACACCTCCCCTTGGGTCACGCGTAATAGCTTGCCCTGGGGTTTCTCTAGCTGGTAGTGCAGGCCACGTAGGATGCCCTGTTTCGATTTGCTGTGGTTATCCTGCACAAACTGGTAATGACCACAGTAGGCTTCAAACTCGCTTTGGCGAAAGGTTTCCATAAAAAAACCGCGCTCATCCCCAAACACGGTCGGCGTAAACAACATAACGTCAGGAATGGCTAAAGGCTGAACCTGCATGGTGAGTCCCGGGTGAAAATCAATAAATCGTTTCGCGTAACAAGCCAAGAAGGTACTGCCCATAACCATTTTTCGCCATGGGCGCGGCTAACGCCTCTAAGGTAGCGTTATCGATCCAGCCCTTACGCCACGCCACTTCTTCAGGCGCGGCCACCTTAAGCCCCTGGCGCTGTTCGATGGTTTGAATAAATTGGCTCGCCTCCAACATGCTTTCATGGGTGCCGGTATCTAGCCACGCATACCCACGGCCCATCACTTCCACATGCAGCGCCTCGCGCTCTAAATAGAGGCGGTTGAGGTCGGTAATTTCCAGCTCACCCCGTTTAGAAGGCCGCACCTGCTTTGCTAGTGACACAACGTGCTCGTCGTAAAAGTACAAGCCGGTTACGGCGTAGCGCGATTTAGGCTGCTCGGGCTTTTCTTCAAGGCTTAACACTTGGCCATGGGCATCAAACTCCGCCACGCCATAGCGCTTCGCGTCATTCACCGCATACGCAAAAATAGTGGCACCCTCGCGGCGTGCATCAGCGCTTTTCAACAGCGCTACAAAATCATGCCCATAAAAAATATTGTCGCCCAGCACCAGCGCACAAGGGGAGCCATCCAAAAACTGCTCGCCAATCAAAAAAGCCTGGGCCAACCCATCGGGAGAAGGCTGCACCGCATACTCAAGCGATAACCCCCACTGGCTGCCATCGCCTAGCAACTGCTCGAAGCGCGGCGTGTCTTGGGGCGTTGAAATAATCAAAATGTCACGAATGCCCGCCAGCATAAGCGTACAAAGCGGATAGTAAATCATCGGCTTATCGTAAATAGGCAGCAACTGCTTAGAAATAGAGAGCGTGGCCGGATACAGCCGCGTACCCGAACCACCGGCTAAAATAATACCTTTACGAGACATAGGCTTTCCTACTACCGCCGCCGTCCTAGCGGCTTAATGAGCATTCATTAACGCTTCATCCAGCGTCAATGCCAGTTGCTGCTGCCAGCTTGGCAGCGTCAGGCTTAGCGCATCTTCGAGCTTCCCCACACTTAGGCGCGAGTTCAGCGGGCGCTTGGCAGGCGTGGGGTAGTGCTGTGTCTCAATACCTACCACCTTCTCAGGCTGAACGGCTAACGCCACATCGCATGCCCTGGCATGTTGAAAAATCGCCTGCGCAAAACCATGCCACGTTGTTTCACCACGCGGTACCACATGAAAAAGCCCCGTTAACTGGCGTGCCACCGCCATCTGAGTGAGCAAGGCAATCAAACGTGCCGGAGTCGGCGCGCCCACTTGGTCATTCACAATGGATAATGAATCACGTGCTTGACCCAACCGCAGCATGGTACGCATAAAGTTAGCGCCGCGTGCGCTATACACCCAACTAGTACGCAAAATAAGCGCCTTGCACCCACTGGCGAGAACAGCGTTATCACCCGCCAATTTCGTTACGCCATACACATTCAGCGGAGCCGGTGCATCGTCCTCCTGCCACGGCGTTTGCCCTTTACCGCCGTAAACATAGTCGCTGGAATAGTGGACCAGCATGGCATCGTGTTTAGCCGCATAGCCCGCTAATTGCGCAGGCAGCTCGCTGTTTAAGCGGTTGGCCTGTTGTGGCTCGCTTTCGGCGTTATCCACCGCTGTATACGCTGCCGCATTAAGAATGAGCGTGGGCCGGTGCTGAGATAAATACGCTGCCACCGCTTCACCACTGGCTAAATCAAGCTGCTGGCGCGTAGGGGCCAACACCGTGCCGAAGCAGCAAAACTGGCGCTGTAATTCAAACCCCACCTGACCTGAACCGCCTGTGATGAGAACCTTCACGGCTTCCCCTCGTGTGTTGAGGTGTTACAAAATTGCCGCGCATTACCGCACGCTAGCGATGCCTGGGCAAACGCCACTGCTTAACGCACCACCGGCTGTAGCGCATACCACTCAGGATGCGCCAAGTACCACTGCACGGTTTTACGCAACCCGGTTTCAAAGGTTTCGCGGGGCTTCCAATCCAACGCATCAGCGATTTTCTGCGCGTTAATGGCATAGCGCCTATCGTGCCCTGGGCGGTCGGTCACATGGGTAATCAGCGAGGCATAAGAACCCTGGCCTACCTGAGGTGCCAACTCATCCAGCAAATCACACACCGCCTGCACAATTTGCAGGTTGGTTTTCTCATTCCAACCGCCAATGTTGTACACCTCGCCTGGGGTGCCCGCTTCCAACACACGGCAAATTGCCTGGCAATGGTCTTCCACATACAACCAATCGCGCACCTGCTGCCCATCGCCATAAATCGGTAACGGCTTGCCTGCTAGGGCGTTGGTAATTAACAGCGGAATCAGCTTCTCGGTAAACTGAAGCGGCCCATAGTTGTTAGAGCAATTGGTGGTTAATACCGGCAACCCATACGTGTGGTGGTATGCCCGCACCAAATGGTCGCTGGCCGCCTTGCTGGCAGAGTAGGGGCTATTCGGCGCGTAAGCGGTGGTTTCAGTAAAGGCCGGGTCGTTCGGGCCTAACGAGCCATACACCTCATCGGTAGACACATGCAAAAAGCGGAAGTCGCGCTGCTCTTCGGCAGGTAGCGTTTGCCAATACGCCCGCGCCGCCTCCAGCAGTGTAAAGGTGCCATTCACGTTGGTGTGAATAAACGCCTGCGGCCCATGAATCGAGCGATCCACATGGGACTCCGCTGCAAAATGCACCACCGCCCGCGGCTTAATTTCCACCATTAAACGTGCCAGCAGGGCAGCATCGGTAATATCGCCGCGCTCAAACCGATACTGTGGGCTACCCACCACCGCTGTCAGGTTAGCGAGATTACCTGCATACGTCAGGGCATCTAGGTTAGTGACAGGCTCATCGCTTTGCTGGCACCACTGCAAGATAAAATTAGCGCCGATAAACCCCGCACCGCCCGTTACTAATATCATTTCATCGCCTCGTCCATAGGCTACAGCGCTGCCAATCAACCAGCGCGTAACCGCGTAGATTGTTGTTTCATAGGTAAAGACTAATGCAAAAACCAAAAGGGAAGTGTACTAGCAAGGAGCCTACCTTGTGCCACTGCGAGGAGGCACGACGAAGCAATCTCGGCCAGCGGTGGCACCTAAACCAGATTGCTTCACTATCGTTCGCAATGACACCTCACAAACCACCCCAGATGGCTTCACTTCGTTCGCAATGACACCCCAAGGGCAATGCCACCGCCCTCGAACCGTGTCATTGCGAGGAGGCAACGACGAAGCAATCTCTGCCAGCGGTGGCACCAACCCCAGATTGCTTCACTATCGTTCGCAATGACACCCAAAAACCAAACCAGATTGCTTCACTCCGTTCGCAATGACACCCCAAGGGCCGCGCCACCGCCCTCGAACCGTGTCATTGCGAGGAGGCAACGACGAAGCAATCTCTGCCAGCGGTGGCACCAACCCCAGATTGCTTCACTAGCGTTCGCAATGACACCCAAAAACCAAACCAGATTGCTTCACTTCGTTCGCAATGACACTGCAAGGGCTGCCCCAGATCACTTCACGTCAGTGCTTGAACATCTCTTCCAGACCGTTGGCGAACAGTACGTCGCGCATCCAGACTTTCAGTTGGTCATGGTTGGCGTTTGCAAGCTTCGCTTCAACCCATTCGGGTACCTCACCAAACTTGAAAGTGAGCTGGGTTCGCACAACCTCGCGCGCTTCTTCCAGGCGGCCTTCTTGACGTCCTTCCTGGCGGCCTTGAAGGCGCTCTTTCTTTACCAGATTTTCTAAATTTTCTGCCAACATCGCTTTATCCTCCACGAGGCTTTCTAGCTGCTCCAGGTTGATATCTGCCCCAAGCCGCTGCAAATGCCGTTTAATCCAACGCGTGATGACCTTGTCAATACGTTCTTTGTTAGGGGCAGCCTGGATAATCGTGACAATCCGATCCACGGCCTGTTGCAGGGTTTCCCAACTGGCTCCCGCGTTCTCCACACTGAAGACGCCACTTAGCGGTGTCTGCACCAAGCCTAGCTGCTCCTCAGTATAGCGTCCTTCATCGATCAGAAAGTAGCGAAGGTGTGGCTGATAGACTTGCAGGAAACTCGGCGGTTCCGGCGTGATCATCTCAAAAATATCGGTTTTAGCCGCCCAGCACTCAGTGCCATTGTAAAGCACTACGGGAAAGATCGGCGGCAAGCCCTGGCTGGGGGTAATCACCTTTTGCTTAAGCAGCTCGCTATAAAAACAGGCCACATAGTGCATCAGTCGGATGGGCATGGTGCGGTCCACCGCTGACTGGAACTCCAGCAGGAGATATAAAAACACCTCTTGCGTTACGCCTTCCCAGGTCACCTCGACAGACCACACCACATCTTCAATTTTTTCTTCAAACATCGGCGTGATGTAATGGCCGTTGTGCTGCTTGAGTGTGGTGAAGTCCATCAGTTGGGCGATTTCAGCGGGCGCAAAGCCTTCAATCAATTGCCGCACGAACTCTGGGTAGCTGAATAGCTCCTTATAGCCGCTATCGTGATGCTTATGGGTTGTACTTGCCATGCGTACTCCTGATTCGGCGCTTATGCTAACGGTGCGAAGAGGTTGCCCATGTCATTGCGAGGAGGCACGACGAAGCAATCTCAAGCCAGCAGTGGCTTCAAAACCAGATTGCTTCACTAGCGTTCGCAATGACACCTCAAAAACCAAACCAGATGGCTTCACTCGCGTTCGCCATGACACCTCAAGGGCAACGCCACCGCCCTCGAACTGTGTCATTGCGAGGAGGCAACGACGAAGCAATCTCGGCCAGCGGCGGTACCAACCCCAGATTGCTTCACTAGCATGCGCAATGACACCCAAAGAGCCGCGCCACCGCGCCCGCTCCATGTCATTGCGAGGAGGCACGACGAAGCAATCTCAAACTAGCGGTGGCACCCAAACCAGATAGCTTCACTCCGTTCGCAATGACACCTCAAAAACCAAACCAGATTGCTTCACTTCGTTCGCAATGACACCCCAAGGGCCGCACCACCGCACCCGAATCGTGTCATTGCGAGGAGGCAACGACGAAGCAATCTCGGCCAGCGGTGGCACCTAAACCAGATTGCTTCACTATCGTTCGCAATGACACCCAAAAACCACCCCAGATGGCTTCACTCCGTTCGCAATGACACCTCAAAAACCACCCCAGATTGCTTCACTGCGTTCGCAATGACACCCCAAGGGCAACGCTACCGCCCTCGAACCGTGCCATTGCGAGGAGGCACGACGAAGCAATCTCAGGCTTGCGCGGGCAGGTGGGTGGCTAACCGGCTGATATGTTGGCGGGCACGGAGGAAGGTGGGCTGTGTGTTAGCCAACAGGGTTTGGTATTCGCGGTTCGCCAGGAAGTAGCGCTCCAGCTCCTCTTGAACATGATGCAGCTGCGCTAGTAACAGGTCGTTCTCTTCTTGCAGCTCGGTATGCTCTGTTTTCGTGTTGGTTAACGTCGTGTTCAGCTTGGCCACTTGCTCCCGTAGCGCCGCCATTGCTTTATCGTTCTCGCGGGTGCGGGCTTCCCACTGCTGCTTAGCCGTGCTCAGTGCCTGCTTATCGCTAGCGGACGCTTTTTCAGCCGTTTGCTGCGCCTGTTGCGCCTTCTGGGCAGCCTGCTTCTGTTCGGTTAGCGCCTTAGTAAGTTTGGCGGTTTCAGCGGCGGCAGCGTTGCGTTCTTGCTCATGGGCCGCTGCTGCCTGGGTAGCCTGTTGCTGCTGCGTGGCTAGCTGCTGGCGCAGTTCATCAAGCTGCTGCTGTTGTTGCTGGCTCTCCAGGAAATGCTTTTCCAACTCTTCCTGTACATGATGCAGCTGCGCTAGCAACAGCTCGTTCTCTTCAGTGGCCTCTTTATGCTCCTCGCTCGCGGCGCGGTGGGTTTCCTGAAGTGATTGATGGCTCTCTTGTAGCGCTTGATGCGCCTCTTTGAGTGCTTGAAGCTCTTCACGCAGCGTTTGTAAGGTGGCTTCCTGCTGGCGGGCTGTTTGCTGCAGCGTCTGTTCCCGCTGTTGGGCTTCTTCCAACGCCGTTTGGGTTGCCTGATGCGCCTGTGCCTTAGCCGGAGCCTGCACACCAGCGCTCACCACCTGTAACAAGCTGGCCAGTGCCGCTTCATCCACGCTTAGCGACGCACGAAACTCCGGTGCCATACCGCTAGGCAACCAGGCGGTGGCTTCCAGGGTTTCGTAAAGCTCCCAAGCTTGGCGAACGACGGGCAGCGTAGCCCCGAGGCCTGCACACAGCGCCGCCAGGGCACCTAAATAAGCGGGCGCTGCTTGCGGGGTAGGGCTGGCGGCCGATACATCCAACGCCTCGGCCAGCGCGGCCACGGGCGTACGTGCCGCATTCACCACGTATAAACGCGGGCCTGCCACACGCTGCAAGCGCAAGGCCGGTTGATGCTGGGCTACCCAGGCCACCCACTCGGGCGGTGTGGCATCCGCAAGCTGCCACGGCGGCTGGTACAACCACAACCAATGAGCGCTCTCATCCTCTTGCGCTAAAGCAACGCTCTGCTCCGGTGCGACCCACTGGGCATTCAATGCTTCAAACAGCGCACGGCCCAAGTAAGCGGTAGCAGCCTCCTCGGATACCCCAGAAATAAACACACGATGAATGGGTTGTGACATAAGTAAATCCTAACGAAAAAATGAAAAACGAATGATCATTGCAAAGAGCCACCCCAAGGCCGCGCCACTTCCCTCGAACCGTGTCATTGCGAGGAGGTAACGACGAAGCAATCTCAAGCCTGCGGCAGCACCCAACCCCAACCCCAGATCGCCGCGCTTCGCTCGCGATGACACGTCAAAGGCCATCCTAGATCGCCGGGCTGCGTTCGTGATGGCCCTTCAAAAACTAGGCAGCAGGGTGCGGTAAACGCGTGCTAGCCCATTCACATACTGCCGGGGCGTGTAGTGCGCCAAGGCGTGCTGTTGGCCTGCTTGGCCCATGCGGGCGAGGGCATCGCGGTGGGTGGCTAAATAGCGTAGATGGCGCGCGATGGTGGCGGTGTCGCCTTGTTCAGCCAGCAAGCCGGTAACGTTGTGGGTTACTAATTCCGGCAGCGCCCCCCAGCGGTAGCACACCACGGCGCGGCCTGCGGTCATCGCCTCTAGCACCGTGCGCCCGAACGACTCCTTCACCGATGACAGGTTCATCACCACATCCAACTCTGCCAGCGCCTGCTCGGGGGCTTCTACATAACCCTGCAGCTTGATAGCCGCCAGCTCCCCCCGCGCCTGACGCGCGCGGATAGCGCTTAACGCCGGGGTTTCCGGGCCGACCAAATGCAGCTCGATAGGGTCTGCCGCCAGCGCGCTGGCTAAAGCCACCACATCCTCCAGCCCTTTTTCCGGCTGGTGGCTGCTTAACATCCCCACCCGCAGCGGCGCGTTGGCACTGGCCAACCCAGGGCAGGGGGGAAGCGACAACAGCGGGCCCATATCCAGCGTATTCGGCACCACCTCTACCGGTGCGAATGCCGGTGCTAATACCGGTTCTATGGCTTGTTGAGGCTGCTCAAAAAACGCCGCTACCGCCTGAGAGTTGGCAATCACCACGCTAGCCAGCCCCAGCGTGCGCTGGCGGATTTCCTCTGGCGTAGCGCCAAGCGCTTCACACAGCGGGCGATTATCGGAAGGCAGCTCGTGTGCGTGGACCACCAGCGGCTTACCTTCTGCCTGTGCGGCCATGCACGGGGCATCGTGTACCAAGGTATTCACATGCACCACATCCACCTTCCACCTGTGGATAAGCGACTGCAGCGCCTGCGTCGCCATCGCACACACCGGGCGCGTTTGATGCCACCACGCATAAGGCACCACATGCAGCGCTAACACGTAAGGCTCTAAAGCCTGCCAATAATCCGCGCTATGCAAGGCCGGTAACACCACCACCACATTGGCGTTCAGCGCGGCTAACGCACGGGCGGTATCGGTCAAGCAGCGTTCTGCCCCAAACGGCTGCGCTGGCGCCTGGTGCCCGCACAGCAGCACGGTAGGGCGGTGGACCATGTAGGCTTGCTGCCCCTTAAACGAAGGCAGCGGCTCGAAACCCAGCTGCTGCCCTTGGGTAATAAAATGAACCAACGGGTTACGCTGGCCGCTGGCGCTTAGCGCCTTGGCATAGCGCACCGCATACGCTGAACTACTAAACAGCGGGCTAGGGTCGCGGCCTTCAGCGGCCCCATGAGTCATAAAATGCGTGAAGGGGTTCACCTGGCCTTCCCATAAATCGGGGTACTGGCGCAGGTACCAGCCTGCATCCCACCATGGGCTTTGCTGAAGGGAATCGACCAAGGTGCCAGCGTTTGCATTAGGTGTCATCACGAGCGAAGCGCGGCGATCTGGGGTGGCCTTTGACGTGTCATCGCGAGCGAAGCGCGGCGATCTAGATTGCTTCGTTGCAGGCTCCTCGCAATGACACCAACTATGCGCATTTCTGCACATAATAGCCGGAGCAGGAAACGGGCGAGCGGTAGGCTGGCGGGGCATAAACGCATCGGCAGGTTTCTTAAACGTGCGGTGCCAGCGTTGGTAAGCATCTGCATACTGCTGGCGCACGCCCTGAAACATCGTTGTTAAGTGCGTGGCGCTGGTTTGGGTAAGCGAACCTTCCGCTTGACGGCCAATCGATAACGGCACCCCTGGCAACACATCGGTAAACGCGCCTTCCCCAAACACCGCCACGGCGCGCTGATGGTATTCGGTATCTGCGGCGGCTTTCACGTTATCCCAAAAGCCCAATTGCTGAACGGCCTCGCGGCGAAGCATCAGCGAAGATACGTTGCGGTAAATCCAGCCGGTTTCCATGCACCAGTGGGTAAAGCGCAGCGCATCATCTGCTCGCACCCAATGGCTAAAGCAGCCCACTAAAGAGGTATCTGCCAATAGCGCCTGCGCCTGGGCGGCCAGCTTCTGCGGGTGTGACCAATCATCACTATCGTGGGTGGTAATCAACGCCCCGGTGGCATGGGCCAACGCCGTGTTACGGGCCGCATACGCCCCTTGGTTATGCTGATGGCGCAACACCTGCACGGTAATACCCTGGCGCGGCGGCGAGTGTGCTAACACGCGTTTTACCGTGGCCAGGGTGGCATCCTCACTGGCGTCATCCACCAACACCAGCTCAATGGCGGGCCAGGTTTGCGCCAACAGCCCCCGCAGGGCGGTTTCAATCCTGCTCGCTGCATTAAACATGGGCACCATCACCGTGATGCACGGGCAAGGCGCAGGCACCGTGGCCAACGGCGCCGCGCTGGCGCTTAGCGCATCAAACTGCCACTGCTGTTGAAGCAACTGCGGCAACGCCAACTCGGTGGTTTTCAAGCCATTGTTTTTCAAACCATTGTTTTTTAAACCATTGGCACGCCACAGCGGGGCCAGCGCCGCCAACCGCGCCGCCGCTGTAGCCCCCAGTGCGCCTAGCAGGTTGCTATGGGCAAGGTAAGCATCTGCATTATTGGCAAAGCGCGAGCGCAGCGCATTCAACGCCGCAAACCCCGCGTTAAGCTTGCCCAAGGCCGCTGCGGCTTCTACCTGCAGCAACCACGGCCCAGGGTGCCCCGGCAGCGGCGTAGGCTGGGCATGAAAATGTGATATGGCCTGAAAGCAAGGCCACCACTCCTCCCGCTGGGCATACCAACGGGCCAGCGCCCAACTGGCATAGGCACGCTCTAACGCATTTTCGCTTTGCTGCAACGCCACCAACCGTTCCTGCATGGGCGCTTGTACGCCACGCCACAGGTAATACTCCGCATTGGCGCTTTGCAGCGCACAGGGCAACCGGCCCTCGGCGTAGCCGTTTTGTACAAAATGCGTTTGGGGGTTAACCCCCGCCTGGGCAACATCGGGGTAGCGGGCTAAGTACCACTCAGCATCCACAAAAAGGGATAAATCAGGCATAGGGTTGTGAGTGTTCACTGAGAGAAGTGCCACCTTTTGGATGACATAGAGTGATGCCACTAAAAGCCGCCGGCTTAATAGATAGCGTTAAAACTAACAGAGGTGACGATGGCTAAACACCCGTATCCAAATCGCCATGGCTGAGAGAAACAGCATCAAGATTATCAGTTAGCGCGGAAAACCGCTTACTTTTAGTGAGCGGATGAATAGCGCGGCATCCGCAGGATGCCCTTGCTGATGTTTTGTACAGTGCTATAATGCCCATGTCGACACGACCTACCGAGGGGCACTCGGAAAGTTACGTCTGTGGAGACGACGTGAGACCTGGGGGATAGGCGTTGGTTCGTCACCGTAAAAATCCCCACTGCGGGACTTTTGCGGCGATAACCAAGCCATTCCCTCGGGCAGCCGTCTTGGAAGCAGAAATCAGGAAGGTAACAACCTGGGAATCCCCTTCCTTTCCGCCGTAGGCGGCAGCGCAAGCTGAGGGAGGGGAGGATGTCAAATTTCACATAATGATTGAGCGTTTTCACTGAAAGAGTGTTTTCTTTTTCTGCCAAGTTAGCGAGGAAGGGTGCCTCACTGAGACTAAAATCCCTGTGCTGGGTTTCTAACTGGTTGCATAGCTCCTCTACATGGTCATCCAGCGCTGTCTGTACGTCATCAGGGATGTCATGGCGTAATAGCGCCATCATATTAAACTCGCACCTGCCTGTTTCTGTAGCATTATCAAGATACACATAAAAAGCACGGATATAGCTACGGCTGGTGTCTTTTGGGTCTTGGGCTGCTTGTTCAAGGGCGGGCAATGTAGCATCAAATAGCGGCTGAAAGGCTTCAACAAAACGGTCAGGCAATGCTTGACGTTGATACCTATTCGCCCGCCATACGGCCATGGTGTAGCGCTGCTCGGTGGTGAGTGACTCAAGGGAAGGGGTATGCTCCTTGGCAAACGCCTCGTACAGTTCACGCTTTGGCACACGAACCGTTTCACGCACTTTTGCTTCATACAATTGGTTTGAGTGCCAAATTTGCAGCTTTCGAACACTTCTAGTGAACTGATTGCCCAGGTGGCGTTGCTTTTCCTTAATAGGCAAAAAAACAGCCAGTTCAATGCATGGATCTTGTGCATCATCCCGGCAGGCAATGTCACAGTTCTGGCTTAAAATAATCAGGAACGCGTTTGCCTTGATTGTGCGCGTTCGCAGCTCTGGGGCAGAGCGATAGTCGGCCCACGCACTTCTGTATACTTCTTCCAACTGGGTGGCATAAAACCCCACGCCCTGCTCAAAACCTTGCATAAATAAGTGCTGGCCAAACGAATAGCTCGGTGCATCACTGCTAGGCATGGCGAGTCAACTCGTCAATTGTCATGGCGTGGCGAACGGCATCTTGCTGTGAGGCGTTTAGCTGTTCAGCCAGTGCAGAAGCCACGTGATAAATGCGCGGTGAGTCGAGCTGGGGGGCTGTCAATAAGCCATGTAGCGTATCGCCATTCACCGTATAGTGCTTTGCCAATGCGCCGGGGCTTGAAGGTAACAGCGATGATATGGCGTCCATTTCTTTATCGACCATGAGCAAGCGCTGCCAATTCCGGTCAGAAATCGTGTCTTGCACTTTGCGAAAGTTATAAAGCGTTTGGCGCGTTACATTAAACACAGGCGCCAAGTCTTTTACGCTTAAGCCTGTAATGCGCTTGGCGCGATCTATAATAGTCGCCGCTTGCGCAAGATCAACGGTTACCTCTTTAGCAATAGGCGCTGAAGGCGCTAAAAATACAGTAGGCACTGTGGGGCGCGTTTCAAAGCTAGGCCAGCGTGGAAGGCGTGAACAAATATCAACATAAAACGAGTGTTCACCGGCGGCGGTGTGAACATTGGAAAGTTCAAACCCTGCTTCAGCGCTTTCGTGCTGCCAGCACACTGGCATTGTGTCACTGGTAAAGTGTGTGGTGAGTTCCATAGTGCTTCCTTCCTTTATGCCCAGCTAGTACGAGCAGCGTCTGTAATGACGCTATCAAACGCCGCGCGGGCTGGTTGGTATAGCGCCTCCAGCCTATTCTTCATATCAACGGTCGCGAGCGAGGGCGTGTCGTGAGCGGTATAAACATGCTCAATATCTAATAAACCATAGGGTCCTTCAATTTCTTGCCAATGAGCTTGAGCGTTAATAGATATTCCGCAACGCGGGTCATGTTCTGCTAGATCATCCGGCAGCACTTTCGTTAGCCGTTTCTCCATGGGTAGCAGCTCTTCAAACGCAACGCGCAGATGTTGATTGGGCGCCGTTCTAATCACTTTGACACTGGTGCCAAACAGAGAGTCACCTTGTAGCTCCTGCAAAGGAGGGGGAAGCAGTGCGCCTGAAACAAGTTGCGTTAGTCTTTCAACAGGTTTTGGAACCACCAAATCAATGTACCGAAGACTAAAACGGTGTAAAAGCGCCTGCCGCAAATGAGGAAGTGCAGCAAACACGGTTTCCATCACCTTCTGCCACAAGTCAAAAAAAGCATGGTGGCCCGCATAGTCGGTAACTTTAAGAAGGATACGGTCACGCCTAACTTCCACTAGCTGTTGCTGCCCTGGCGCTTTAAACACATAACGGGACAAACGCTGGTGAGACGGTTGATCCGCCGGTGCCCCGTTAGCAGGGAGCGCCAAAATATGCTGCTCAAAATGGCTGTTAACACGCTCAGGGAAGCGGATGCCCATCAAGCCTCTATGCAATGCCTCCAACTCACCTTCTTCAAACGAGGGCAGTTCAGAAAATTGTACCTGCGCTACCGCATGGATAAGCGGAGCTTGAGACAGCAACGAGGAGGCACTCATGAGTTATCCTGTAGAGAAATTTTACACCTGATTTGACACACTGTAGCGGCAATCTCCTGCACCTGTCACGTTAAAACCAGCACCACCCCGCCCCGTATCATTGCGAGGAGGCACGACGAAGCAATCTCAGCCAGCGGCAGCCCCAACCCCAGATTGCTTCACTAGCGTTCGCAATGACACCCTAAGGGCCGCGCCACCGGCCTCGAATCGTGTCATTGCGAGGAGGCAACGACGAAGCAATCTCTGCCCAGCGGCGGCACCCAACCCCAACCCCAGATCGCCGCGCTTCGCTCGCGATGACACCCAAGAGCCGCGCCACCGCCCCAAACCGTGCCATTGCGAGAAGCCCGAACCGTGTCATTGCGAGGAGGCACGACGAAGCAATCTCAAGCCAGCGGTGGCACCCAACCAAACTCAATCACTCCCAAACAAATCCCGCGTGTACACCTTATCTTCAATATCGCGCAGTTCATCGTTCATGCGGTTGGCCAGCACCACGTCGCACAGTTGCTTAAAGGCACCGAGATCATTAATCACCGCCGAGCCGAAAAACTCACTTTCTTCGAGAGCCGGTTCATACACCACCACCTTAATACCCTTGGCTTTGATGCGTTTCATCACGCCCTGCATAGCGCTGGCGCGGAAGTTATCCGAACCGGCTTTCATAATCAGCCGGTACACCCCCACCACTTGGGGTTTACGCTTCAGAATGCTTTCGGCAATAAAATCCTTGCGGGTGCGGTTGGCATCCACAATGGCCTGAATCATGTTGCTAGGTACATCTTGGTAGTTGGCCAATAGCTGCTTGGTATCTTTCGGCAGGCAGTAGCCACCGTAGCCAAAGCTTGGGTTGTTGTAGTGCTTGCCAATGCGCGGGTCTAGGCCCACGCCTTCAATAATCTGCCGCGTATCTAGCCCGCGGGTTTCGGCATAGGTATCCAGCTCGTTAAAGTACGCCACGCGCATGGCGAGATAGGTATTGGCAAACAGCTTGATGGCCTCTGCCTCGGTGCTGTTGGTCAGCAGCACGGGAATATTCTGCTTGATAGCCCCCTGGGCTAACAGCTCGGCAAACTGCTGGGCACGGGGCGAGCGCTCCCCCACCACAATGCGGGAAGGGTGAAGGTTATCGTAAAGCGCCTTGCCTTCACGGAGGAACTCCGGTGAGAAGATCAGGTTTTGCGTGCCCAAGCGCTGGCTAGCATCAGCGGTATAGCCCACCGGCACGGTGGATTTAATGACCATCACCGCCTGCGGATTAATCGCCATGACCTGTTGGATGACCGCTTCCACGCTAGAAGTGTCGAAGGTATTGGTTTCCGGGTTGTAATCCGTGGGTGTGGCGATGACGACATAGTCGGTCCCGGCAAGTGCGCCGGCTAATGAGGTCGTTACTGTTAAATGTAGCGTTGGGTTGGCCAAAAATGCATTGACCTCATGATCCACAATCGGAGAAACACCCTGATTTAGCTGAGCCACCCTAGCCGTATCGATGTCGACTGCGGTGACATGATGGTGCTGAGCTAACAGCAGTGCGTTTGATAAGCCCACATACCCAAGCCCCACGACGGTAATACGCATTCTAAACAGCCTATAAGCAGTGACTAGAACATAGCCAGCCTAGCGCAGTGGTGTGACTTTTTTGCGAAGGGCTATTCGACAGTTACACTTTTGGCCAAATTACGTGGCTTATCCACATCTGTGCCTTTTACAAGCGCCACGTGATACGAGAGTAACTGCAGCGCAACCACATGTAGCACCGGGGAAAGCAGGCCGTAGTGTTCCGGCATTACCAGCACGTTGACCCCACCATTAGAGGTTAAGGTGCTATCACCATCGGCAAACACATACAGCTGGCCGCCACGGGCGCTTACTTCTTGCATGTTGGCCTTTAGTTTTTCTAACAGCTCATCGTTAGGGGCCACCACCACTACAGGCATTTCTGCATCCACAAGGGCCAGCGGGCCATGTTTTAATTCGCCTGCGGGGTAGGCTTCTGCATGAATATAGGAAATCTCTTTAAGCTTCAGCGCGCCTTCCAGCGCAATCGGGAAATGGCGGCCACGGCCCAAAAAGAGCGCGTGGTGCTTGCTAGCAAACTGCTGCGCCCACGCTTTAATGCTGGGTTCTAACGCCAGTACCTTCTCTACCGCGATGGGTAAATGGCGTAGCTCGTTTAGGTAGGCTGTTTCCGCTGTTTCATCTAAACGCCGCTGAGCCTTTGCTAGCAGCAAGGTCAGCAAAAACAGCGCGCTTAGCTGGGTAGTAAACGCCTTGGTAGAGGCCACGCCAATTTCCGGCCCAGCGCGGGTAATAAAGCGCAGCGCCGTTTCACGCACAATAGCGGACTCCGGCACGTTACAAATAGCCAGGGTATGGCGCTGCCCTAATGCTTTAGCGTGCTGCAGTGCCGCCAAGGTGTCTGCCGTTTCACCGGATTGTGAAATCACCACCACCAACTGGTTAGGGTTAGGCACACTCTCGCGGTAGCGGTACTCACTGGCAATTTCTACATTGCACGGAATGCCGGCCACTTGCTCAATCCAGTATTTAGCGGTCATACCGGCATAGCTAGACGTACCGCACGCCAAGATCAGCACCGCATCTAACTGCTCAAACACCGCTTGGGCATCTGCCCCGAAAATACCCGGCTGCAGCTGGCCCGCCCCGCTCAGCATTTCCAGCGTATTGCCCAAGGCTTGGGGCTGTTCAAACATCTCTTTTTGCATGTAGTGATGAAACGCGCCCAACTCCACCGCGTTAGCAGAAAGGTCGGAGGTAATAACCTCGCGGTGAGCGGGTTGGCCAAGCGCATCCACCAAGGTAATAGCGTTACGGGTTAAACGGGCAACATCGCCGTTTTCCAGATACATCATGCGCTGGGTGACCGAGAGCAGGGCAGAGGCATCGGACGCCGCGTAGTGGCCCTCTTCCCCAATACCCAGCATTAGCGGCGAGCCTTCACGGGCTACCACTAGGCACGGTTCATTTTCACTGCCTGGCTCTTCCTCGCTCACCACGGCCAGCGCAAAAGCCCCTTTTAAATGCTTAACCGCGCACTGCACGGCAGAAAAGAGGTTTTCCGCTGGCTCGCCTAGTTGGCCCTTAAAGCAAGCCTGAATTAAATGGGCGATGGTTTCTGTGTCGGTATCGGAGGTGAAGGCATACCCCAGCCCCTGCAACTGCTCACGCAGGGCTTCGTAGTTTTCAATAATGCCGTTGTGCACCACGGCTAAACCACCTGATATATGTGGGTGGGCGTTACGCTCTGCTGGCACGCCGTGGGTAGCCCAGCGGGTATGGGCAATGCCCACACGCCCCGCCACGCCCTGTTCGGCCACGCGGCTTTCCAGCTCTGCAACGCGCCCCTTGGCCCGCGCCCGGCACAGCGCCCCATGCTCATTTAAGACCGCCAACCCAGCGGAGTCGTAACCGCGATACTCAAGGGTTTGCAGGCCAGAAAGAAGAAAAGGTGTACATTCCATTGCGCCTACAGCGCCAACAATTCCACACATAAAAATTCCAATAAGGTAATAACCCGCCCCGTGCCATTACGAGGAGGTAGTGATTCGTGTTATTGCGAGTAGCCCGAACAATGTCATTGCGAGGAGGCACGACGAAGCAATCTCAAGCCTTATCGTCGGGCAGAGAGAAATCAAGTCCCAGCGCACGTTCTGCCTGAATGGTATAAGATCCATTTTTATGATTTTTATCAAGGAATGTGCCAAAAAGAAAATCTTCTTGATTATTATAAGGTTTGGTTTTTAAAGCAGTGCGTTCAAACTGTGTTCTTATGTTTTTAAGTTGTTTTTTTAATTCTTCCCGTTCCTCATGCCAATGGTAGGTGAGCACGCCTTCTTCATATAGCCTTTGCTTGATTTTTTCTTTATTTAGGTTGGTTTCGTGTGTGAAGTGGTGAGTTGGAGTAGCATTATAAGTGCCCCAATAGACATAGTGTATATCAGATAAATAGCCGCTTATTTTTTTATAATCTTCAAGTGCTTGTGCTTCTATAAACAAGTCGGGCTTATGTTTGAGAATAGTTTTCACTGCCCCTTTCAGAACATCTATTTCCATGCCCTCAACATCTATTTTTATTGCTTTTATTGTGTCTTTGAAAATAAAAGAATCCAATGTGGTGATCTCAAATGCAGTTTCGTCCTCAAGAAGCTCATTTTCTATTAAAGTAATTGATTGAGCCCCTAGGTTTTGAGGGTTAGCCTTCAGAAAGGCTCCTTTCCCTATTGAGCTTCCCACCCCCTTTTTTATTAAAGTAATTGAGCTTTCTAAGTTGTTATAGATGATTGATTTTTCTAAAGGTATATGTAAGTCAGGGTTTGGCTCAAAAGAAATAACTTGACATCCGGTTTTTCTAGCTAAGTAAAGAGTGTGATTTCCAATATTTGCTCCAATATCAAGTACTATCTCATTTTTATATAAGTTTTTTGACATCGCTCTCAGCATTTCTAGCTCATAGGGAGTGCGCTCGTTATATATGTATCGTTGTATGTGATCAATTTTGTAGGCGGGTAAATAAATATAGTACCTAACATTGTCTATTTTTATTTCAAATAACGAGTTGTTCAATTTCTTAGCCCTTGAAACTATTAATTGAGTTTCTGTTAGCGAGGTCTAGTATATTTTAAAGGCATGGCCAGGGGTTTTCTTTTTGAAGTAATGATACAGCGCTCTGTGAAATAGAATTGTCGTTAAAGTGCTCTTCATATATGCCATATTTCATTTTTTCATTGCTTTTTAGCCAGTTTTTCTTCCGAGGCACTGCAATCATAGAAATGTTGTTTCTTTTTGTAAAAACTGCCAGTAGTTCATCATTAATGTTCTCATATCCTTGGCAGTTGTTTAATAGATCATATAGCTCATGAATTTTATTTTTAAAAAGAGATGAGTGGAAAGCCGTGGTTCCTGTCCCTAATAAATGGACTTTTCTATATTCCTCTAAAGGTTGAGAGAAGTTAAATTTATTTTTAATAGAAGATGAGGCTCCTGAGTGAAAGTCTGTTACAAATTCTTCAAAAATAACGCCATGTAAGCCTACAACACAGCCTCTATTAAAACGCTCAATCCAGCCAACTAAATATGAGAAGTAGTCATCTGGATAGTGTATGTCATCATCTAGGGTGAAGATATAACCTTCGCAATTGATCCATCTGAATTTTCCACTAGCTTTAGGCCTGCCAGAAGAGTCAATGATAAAATTAAGAGTTTCCCTCTTTTCTGGAGTTTTAAGCTCTTCGGATATGAAATCGGGCAAAGCGTTATATTTATTGAGATAAATGCATAGATTGTCGACCTTAGGTAAAGTGGAGTTAAATACATCAACCAAACAACTCTCCCTAGGCGGATAAGTTGCTAAACATGCAGTTATGGATGTGTCGCTAGTATTTAGCGCGCTCGGGCTAGATGAATCTATAACATATTCAACCTTGACGGTTGCTACGGTTTTAATCTTAGTCTTTAACTTGCTTAAATCAATTTTAAAGTTAGAGCTAGAGCTGCTATTGCATAAAAAAGAGGCGGATCCATTGATTGTGTTACGGCGATATACTGTCCGTCCACTGCTGGAGTCAATTAAAGCTAATTCGGCTAATAAATCTTTTGCATTAAAATTAATTGATATTTTGTATATTTCTTTAGATTGTATTTCAATTGATATGTAACGAGGTGTGTCGTTAGGAGTGATTGCTATATCTTTTTTTACAGTTTCTTTTGAAGGATCTTTTGTTATTTTATAATCGTGAAAAATTCTTTGTATTGCAGTTTCCCCCCATGCATTACTACCAATTGCTTTAAGTGCTTCGGTGTGAGGCTTAGAGCTAACAACTAATTCATCATATAGAGTCGATTGTTCTAAGTCTCCAGAGATATCTTCTAGCCAACCTTGTGGACGAGAAATACAATGCATGGGTATTGCATTTCGCCTACATGCAACAGCAAGGCTTATATCGACTAACCCTGGATAGATATCATCTGGCTTTATGCATTCTCTCATTAAGCTCGCTTTAAAAGCAACTGTCCCTGTTCCCAAAACATCAACAAGTTTGTTTCTATTTAATGCTTTTTTAAAATGGAAAACTTTTCTGTCAGTTCTAAAGCTTTGAAACTCATTGTTTAATGTTGCTCCATGAACTCCTACAATACCATTGAAATTGATGCTGTCTAATCTATTGAAAAGGCTGTGAACATAGTCGGGAGGGTAATAAATGTCATCGTCGAATGTAAATAATATAGCTTTTTCTAGCTCTTCATCTAACAATCCTTGTTGAAGAGCTAAGAATTTTGCACCATCTCTTAATCCAGGGTGAGCTTTTGTTGATAAAATCTTAACCTTAGGGTTTTCTTTTATAAAGCTAGGTATTTCTGATTCAGTATATTTGTCAGGGTATACATATAATGTGTCAACTTGATCAATAATGCTTTTAAATCCTAATTCAAAGATTTCTTTTCTCTTTGGTATGGTGCAAACAGTGCCTACTATCTTGTAGTCACCAATTGAAGCTGCTTTTAAGTTTCCTGTTAAAGAGTATGGAGTCCTAAGCATAGGGAATTTGAAAACGAACTTGCTGTCATTTTTATTTATTGACTGAATTGTTGTGGTATAGCTGCTTACATACTTTGCACGAGGAAAGGATAGAGCGTTACTTCTATTTTTAATATTTCTATTTACTTCACCATATGAAAGAGAACCAGGCATATCGGTAGCTAAATATGTAGGTATGCTAATGTGTCCTATGCTTGTCTTTGGTATAAATCGCATCAGCCGATTAGAGAACTCAGCATCTCCCCCTCTACTTGTAATATCGAAGGAGCCTATTTCATCAAAGATGCTCTTTTCAATCATGCTAGTAATAAAGCCGTAATGCTCGAGCTTTTCATGAAATTTTGTTATCTGGCCAGTGGAAGGTGAAAAACGGACATAGTTTGATGTAACCATCCGGAGTTTTTTATTTTTTAGCTCTTCTAAATGAAGTCTAATTCTATCTTCATGTGAAAAGTCGTCAGCATCTTGAAATGAAATGTATTTTCCTTTAGAAAGACTTATTCCATATGATCGGGCGAAATATGTTCCAAGGTTAGCATTAACTCTTTTATAAAAAACTCTTGAATCTTTGTTGGTTATTTTTCTGACAATGTCAGGTGTTTTATCCTCGCTAAAATCATCAATTACAATTATTTCAATATTTCTGTGTGTTTGATTCAAAAGTGATTCTATACTGTGTTCTATGTACTGCTCGGCATTTCTTGTAGGCATAATAATGCTTACTAAAACCTCTTCTGTTTTTTGTTTTTTTCTTTTAAAATATGAAATTTTTTCAGATATGTAAGCGTAAGCAGAGCTGTTTATATATTGGCTATAGTCTATTTCTTCATTTTTTTTGTGGTTATTTTCGATACTCTCATGTGAGCGAGTGCCTTTTATTTTTTTTTGAGCTAAGGCAATGTTTACTTTAATTGCATTAGAGAGCTCAGGATGCAAGTCTGCTATTTGGTTGTATTTCTCTAAAGCTTCAATGTAATTTTTTTGGTTATATAGCTTGTTTGCTTCTTTTAGGTTTGACCGCATGATATTTAGCCTTTAATAATTTTTAAAAAATGATTTCAAAGTGTTATCTTACCCGTTACGTTGTTGCTTATTATGTTTTTTATGTCTAAGTATAACGAATTTTTATTTGCGTACTTAACTATTTCTTTTTCATTGAACTCGTTATGAGCAACTGGGATTATTAATAGATCATAATAGCTTTCTTTGGGCTTCTCTATAAGCGATAACCCGTACTCACTTTGGAATTCTTCACTGTTTGCTAAAGGGTCATAAATATCTATTGACATGCTGTAGCTTAATAGTTCTTTGATTAGATCAACTACTTTGGTGTTTCTGATGTCAGCGCAGTTTTCTTTAAAGGTTACCCCTAATATTAATGTTTTTGATTCGTGTATTGTTTTTTTTCTGATGATCATTTCTTTTATTATTTTAGACGCAATAAATTTAGGCATGCCGTCGTTTATTTCTCTGGAGGTTCTAATGATGTCCGGTATATATCCTACCGCCATAGACTTGTGCATTAGATAGTAAGGGTCTACTCCAATACAGTGCCCTCCCACTAATCCTGGCTGCAGTTTTATAAAGTTCCATTTAGTAGCAGCTGCCTCGATTACATCATGCGTGTTAATATTTAAATGACTAAAAATCATCGAAAGTTCATTGATTAAGGCGATATTGACATCACGTTGCGTGTTTTCAATAATCTTAGAAGCTTCTGCAACTTTTATGCTGCTAGCTTTGTAGGTGCCGGCCTCTATAATGCTTTTGTAAAGCTGGTCGACAAATTCTGCTACTTCTGGTGTAGAGCCAGAGGTAACTTTCATGATTTTTGTAACTGGCCGCTCTTTGTCGCCTGGGTTGATGCGCTCAGGGCTATAACCAGCGTAGAAGTCATGGTTAAAAGTTAAACCTGATACTTGCTCTATGACTGGGATACAGTCTTCTTCTGTGGCACCAGGGTAAACAGTCGACTCATAAATAACAACGTCACCTTTTTTGATCACTCGACCGAGTAACTCAGAGGCTTTAATCAGGGGCGTTAGGTCAGGTTGGCGATGGTCGTCAATTGGTGTAGGTACAGTGACGATTAAAACATTAGCTTCTTTTAGGTCTTCTTCGTTACTACTAAATTTTAGATTTTTTGCTGCCGCTAGCTCACTCTCATCTACTTCACGGGTACTGTCTTTCCCTTTTTTTAGCTCCTCGATACGATGGTTTTTAATGTCAAAGCCAATAACAGAATATTTTTCACTAAAAGCTAAAGCAAGAGGTAGACCTACATAGCCGAGGCCAAGAATAGCAATTTTGATCTTTTCCATTTCCATTTTTAGATGTTCCAATGAGTTTGATAGACTGTTTTATATAGATAAACTGGCAATTTATACACGTAAATTACCCATAGGGTGTTTTTATAAGTTGTTGCTTTTCGTACGGAGTGCGCTGGTCTGCTGAGATTGCTTCGTCGTGCCTCCTCGCAATGACACTAGTTGGCTTGGTGCCATCGCGAGCAAAGCGCGGCGAATTTGTTTGATGCATCGTTCCTCTTCGCAACAGCACAGATCCAGCCCCACTACCACACAGGTTTAACCCGAAACACGAATCCCTAACGCAGTAGGTAGCCGTAATGTTTCAGCCTCGCGTTCGCGCTTGCTTAGCAGCGCTTCCCACTCGGCTTTTAGATCGCTTTCCTGGGGGTAGTGGTTACCTTCCACAATCACCTCCAGCGTTTGCGTGGGTAGGTGCTGCAATAGCTGCGGCAGGGCGGCCATGCGGGGGTGGTTGGCTTCTGCCAGGGCGTTACCGACTACCACTAGCACCTTGGCATCTTCTTCCAGCCATTGGTTTAGCCGCTTTAGCGTGGCTTCCCAGGCGTAGAACAGGTCGCCTTTTTCGTTGGCTTCTACCCAGGGGGCGTGTACGACGTTCACGGCCTCTTGGGTGTGGTTGGCGGCTAGCCGCTGCTTTAGGGTTTTGCAGAGGCTTTTTTTGTGCGCCAAGCTGATCACGGCTTGGGGTAAGTCATCTTGCGATGGGGCAACGTAGTGCTGTACGTCTTTGCCGCTTTCGTTGGCGTGCTGTGCCGTTAGCCGTGGCTGTTGGCGGGTTTCATTCACCACCGCTTGGGCGAGCAGTTCGGTGACCGGTGTGCTGCCGAGCACTACCATCACATCGTAGCGTTGCGTTTCGCGGCGCTCTAACAGGGCCATGGCGAAGTTGGGGGGTAGCTCTGTGCTAATGGGCCGCTGGCCGTGGTGTAGGTAGTGGGTGAGTGCTTGCTCATCACGCTGTTGTTGGGCGCTGCGGGTAACGTGTTGGCCTAGCGCGTTGGTGGTTTGCTGTATGTAGCTGCGCTGTTCGCCAAACAGTTGGTCGAGTTTGCTTTCCAGTGAGCTGAACCGCTCTTCGGTTTTGGTGAGGCTGTTTTCTTTGGTGGCCAGCTGTTGGGTGAGCGTTTCGATTTGCTGTTTGGCTTCTTCTAGCTGCTGGTCGCGTTCGGCTAGCTGGCTTTGGGCGGCTTCTAGGGCTTGAGATTGCTTCGTCGTTTCTCTCCTCGCAATGACACGAGCCTCTTCTAGCTCTTTAGCTAGCTTCTCGGTTTCGCTCTTGGCGGTGGCACGGGCTTCTTCGTGCTGCTTGGCGGCATTGCGGGCTTCTTCTAGCTGCTGGTCGCGTTCGGCTAGCTGGCTTTGGGCGGCTTCCAGGGCTTGGGATTGCTTCGTCGTTTCTCTCCTCGCAATGACACAGGCCTCTTCGTGCTGTTTGGCGGTGTTGCGGGCTTCTTCTAGCTGCTGGTCGCGTTCGGCTAGCTGGCTTTGGGCGGCTTCCAGGGCTTGAGATTGCTTCGTCGTTTCTCTCCTCGCAATGACACAGGCCTCTTCATGCTGCTTGGCGGCATTGCGGGCCTGTTCTAGCTCTTTGGCTAGTTTCTCGGCTTCGCTCTTGGCGGTGGCGCAGGCTTCTTCGTGTTGTTTGGCGGCATTGCGGGCTTCTTCTAGCTGTTGGTCGCGTTCGGCTAGTTGTTTTTGGGCGGCTTCCAGGGCTTGAGATTGCTTCGTCGTTTCTCTCCTCGCAATGACACAGGCCTCTTCATGCTGCTTGGCGGTGTTGCGGGCTTCTTCTAGCTGCTGGTCGCGTTCGGCTAGCTGGCGTTGGGCGGCTTCCAGGGCTTGAGATTGCTTCGTCGTTTCTCTCCTCGCAATGACACGAGCCTCTTCTAGCTCTTTAGCTAGCTTCTCGGTTTCGCTCTTCGCATTGGTGCGGGCTTCTTCTAGCTGTTTGGCTAGGGCGTCGCGTTCGGCGGTGAGGGTTAGCCGTTCGATGACGCTGGGTTGGCGCTGGTAGAGCCTTTCCACCGTGGGGTAGGTGGCGTCATCTTCTGCTACGCGGGCGTAGCCGCGTTGGGTAAGGGCGGTTTCTAGCGTGGCGCTGTCTACGTCGTTTTCATATAGCGCTTCATCGGCGGTGCTGACCATTACCCAGGTGAAGGCGTTTAGCAGTGCGTTGGGCGTGGCGTTGAGCAGCGCGTGGGCTTGGCCGGGGGCGTTGATCACCAGCGTGTGGGTGGCGCTGGGGTCTAGTTCCGTTTGGGTTAGCCAAGCGGTGATAGGTTGGGCGGGCACGGTTTCGGTGCCTTGCACGCTGATGTTGGGTAGCTGTTGGATTAGGCCGCTGGGGGCGTTCAGGCTGCTGAATTTGGGCAGCGTGAGCAGGTGCAGGGTGGCGGTTTCTTGGGTGTCTGCGGTAATGGCCCCTGGGTAGAGGTGCTCTTGCGGCTGGCCTTGGGTGTGCTGCTGCAGCGTTTTGGCGTGGGCGGGGTGGGCTTCCGCTAGGTGTAGCTGTTCGCTGCTGAGTTCGCGCCAGTGGGTGAGCTGGCTGCCATCGCCTGCGCCAATAATAAAGGTGTGTGCTAGGGGCGCGGTGCTTTGGGTGCGTAGGTGGTTCAGTAGGGTGTTCATGGGCGCGGCTCGTTTAACTGGGTGTCTACGTGGTTGAGCAGGGCGTTTAGCACGCGCTCTTGGCGCTGAAAGGCGAGTCGTGTGTCTGCTCCGGGCAGTGGTTCTTCGTCTTCTTCCGGCGCGGGGTGTAGCAGTTGGCCAAGTAGTTCGGTGGCTTGTTCGTCATCCGGCTGGGCCAGTAGGCGGTTGATCAGTAGCGTTTGGGCGGCGTGCTGTTCGCCTTGGTTCACCAGGGCGGTAATGCGCTCGGGTAGGCCGATACGTTCTAGGATGCGTTGCCGCGCTTGAGCTTGGGGGTGGTCGGGGGCGAGTGCCAGGGCGCGGGCAATGGCGTGTTCGGCTTCTTGAAAACGGCCTAGCTGCTGTAGGGCGTTAGCCAGGCCAATGTGCGGCCAGGGGGCTTCGGGGGCGCTTTCCTGGGCTTGCTGGTAGCTGGTTAGGGCGTCGTTGGGTTGGCCTTGCAGTAGGTGTAGTTCGCCTTGTTTGCAGTGGGCCAGGGCTTCCAGCGCGGTGGCTTGGCCGATGGCGTGCCAGGTGCTGTGGGCGTCTTGGTGGTGGTTGGTTTCGTGCAGGGCGCTGCTAATGCGGTAGGCGTTTAGCAGGGCTTCTGCTTTTTGCCGGGTGAGCGGCTGCCCTTGGCGCAGGTGGTTGATTAGCCATTGTTGGCCTTCGGCGCGGGGCATGAGGTCTATGTCAAACGTGCGCGTGGCGGGGCCGAAGGTGTGTTGGCCGGGGAGTATTTGGCCGCTGCTGGGTTCGATGGCGCTCAGGGTGTGTGCTTCGCCATCGTAAAGGCTGTAGGCGAGTGCAAGCTTGAATTGGTGGTGGCCATCGCCAATGCCTTGGCTTTCTAGGTCTTCGCGGTGGTGGTCGGCCATGCCGTAACCCACGAGTTCGCCGTTTTCGTCGATCAGTTCGATGGTGAGCCGTTGCCCTGGTTGTTGGGGGGCGTAGGCCCAGCCATAGGCGATCTCTTCATGAATGGCGTCAAAATGGCCGATCACGCTCGGCGTGGCGTTGCTGGCTGTGTTCATGTTGGCTCTGGGTAGTCGGGTACTGAAAGAGGTGTTGGATGGCTAGGCTGCGGTTTTTTTCGTTACCGACGTGGGCGAGCAGCCAAAGGCTTTGCGGAACGCTTGGCTAAAGTGCGAGACATCTTTGAAGCCGTGGTCTATCGCTACTTCGGTAATGCTGCGCGCGCGGCCTTCTAATAGGGCTTTGCGGCTAGCGGTTAGGCGTAGCTGCCATAGGGTGTTCATCGGGGTAGTACCTTGGGCGGCAAACAGGCGGCTTACCGTGCGTGGTGATACGTGGTGCGCGTTGGCTAGCTCGGCAACGGTTATCGGGTGGTACATATGCTGTTTTAGCCAGGCCACCATGCGGGCATAGAGATCTGGCTGGTGTGTGTGCTCGCTTTTTTGCAGGTTAATGGCGGCGGCCACTAGGTCTAACAGGGTGTTGGCAAACTGGGCGGTGTGCCCGTCGCTTTCGGTGTCGCTGTTGTAGTGAAAGGCTTCTGTCATCATCTGCTTTAGGGTGTTAATGCCGGGCCGTTTGGGGTCTAGGCGTGCGCCTGCCATGGCGCTAATGCCCGGTGTGCTTTTATCAAACGCGTGGCGCGGTAAGCGGATAATGTTGAGTTCTGCCTGTTCCATCGCAAAGCTAAAGGGGGTGGCGGCGTCGTAAATGACGAGGTCACCTGTGTTTAGCTGGCTGCGGTGTTCATGCTGGGCAAGCTGGCCGTGGCCGCTGCGCAGTAGCCCAATGTAGTAGTCGTTAGCAGGATGCTGGCGTATGCATTGGGGAGTGCGTTGCCATATGAGCCCAGTGTGCGAGGTATGCCAAGCAATATCGACTTCCGCTAAGGTGCTGTAGGTAAAGCTGCCGGAGAAGGCGGTTGCTTGGGTGCGCTGTGCTTTGGCGTTGATGAGGCGCGAGCATACGGCATCTCGCCAGGCTTCAAAGCAGTGCCGCGGTTCGTAGTTTTCGGTAGAGAAGTGCTCTTTCATACGCTTGCCTCGCGGTGTGGCTCTACAACAGCTGTTTTTGCTGCAATAACAGGGCCATAACGAGAGTTGAGAATGAAAAAGCGGTAGTTACAACGCTATGAAAACTAACCTTTTTTCAATGTTCTTTTGGTGGCTTGTTCGGCGCACCATTGGGGGGAACTGGTGCGCCGAGTTGGGTCGAAAAGTTACAGTTCAGGGTGACGTTTGTGCCACTTGGTAACCTGTTGGTACGCCCAGCCGCCTTGAATGGCACGGGTTTCATCAAAGTGGGCGGCTACCAGTTGGAAGCCGATGGGGGCACCGTTGGGTGTTTGGCCGCAGGGGAGCGTTACGGTGGGGTGCCCGCTGCTATCGAAGGCGCTGGTAAAGCGTAGTACGCCGCGAAAGAGCTCTTCATCGGTGCCGAAGCGTTCCATGGTTTCCCAGGTTAGCCCTGCAAAGCTGTTGGCCGGGGCGAAGATGAGATCCACTTGTTCAAACAGGGCGTTGATATGGCCGCGTAGGGCGGCGCGGCGTAGCAGTAGTTTTTGGTATTCCATGGCGCTGAGCGAGTGGCCTAGGTCGAGTAGGCCTGCTAGGCCGGGGCCGTATTGGTCGCGTTGCGCTGGGAAGGTTTGTTCATGGGCAACGGCGGTTTCAACGGCGCATAGTCCGCTCCAGTCGCGGGCGGCTTCGTCGGTGTCTGGCATGGAGATATCGACTATCTCGGCCCCTAGCTCGGTCAGTGTGTTGATGGCTTCTTTCAGCGCTTGCTTGGTTTCGCTGTCTACTCCTTCAAACGCCCATTGGCTATCTAGGCCTATCCGGCATTTTTTTAGCCCTTTGGTCATCAGCGCTAGGTAGTCGGGTACCGGTAGAGTGCTGGATGTGGGGTCTTTTTCATCATGCCCGGCAATGGCTTGCAGCATGGCGGCGGCGTCTGCCACGGAACGTGCGATGGGGCCAATGTGGTCGAGAGAGGCGGCTAGCTCAAACGCGCCGTGCCGGGTAACGCGCCCCCAGGTGGGCTTGATGCCGGTTAGGCCGTTGGCGTTGGATGGAAAGCGAATCGAGCCGCCTGTGTCGGTGCCAATCGCGCCAAAGCAGAGTCCGGCGGCGGTGGCTACGCCGGAGCCGCTGGAGGATACCCCTGTCCAGAGTGAGTTGCCCCATGGGTTTGTGGGGTGGGTAACGTCTGGGTGGTGGTCGGCAAAGGCGCTTTCAGTTTGTATCAGTTTGCCTAAGATCACGGCACCTGCCTCACGGAAGCGGTTGACCACGGTGGAGTCTTCCGGTGGGTAGTGGTCTTTGTGAATGGTCATGCCGTGGGTGGTTGGCGTGTCTTTGGTCCAGATAAGGTCTTTTAGTGCAATGGGTACGCCGTGGAGTGGGCCACGGAATTGCCCGCGTGCAATCTCTTCGTCTGCTTGTGCTGCCTGCTGTAATGCGCTCTCTTTCATGACGTGTAAATAGCTGTTGAGCGTGGGGTCTAAGCGCTCAATACGATCCAGCAGTTGTTGGGTGACCTCTACGGAGGAGGCTTCTTGCGATTGTATGCGTTGCCCAACCTCACACAGGCTTAAGTAATGTACTTGGTTCATGGTGCTCTCGCTTTGTAGTGGCGTTGACTCCATCAAGCTAAGCCAGTGAGCTGCCATGAGCTGTGTTGAAACGGACAATGGTTGTGGCCTACGTGCCACCGCTGGCCTGAATTTGCTTCGTCGTTCCTTTTCGCCATGACACATGAATTGGCCTGGGTGTCATCGCGAGCGGAGCGCGGCGATCTGGATTGCTTCGTCGTTGCCTCCTCGCAATGACACGGGTTGGGGGCGGTGGTGTTGCCCTTTGGGTGTCGTTGCGAACGGAGTGACGCAATCTGGTGTTGGGGCCGCTGCTGGCTGAGATTGCTTCGTCGTTCCTCCTCGCCATGACACGGGGTGGGGGCGGTGGCGTTGCCCTTTGGGTGTCATTGCGAACGGTAGTGAAGCAATCTGGTTTGAGTGCCGCCGCTGGCTTGAGATTGCTTCGTCGTCCTCCTCGCAATGACACGGGAGACGTGGCTACTCGACATGGCACATGAATCGGCCTGGGTGTCATCGCGGGGCTTAAATTTCTATTTCATGCCAACCTGGGTTGGTGGCTTCGATTAAGGCTATTTTCTTTGCTCTTGAGCCGCTTTTGATCTGTTTTTCTCGCAGTATGGCGGCTTCGATGCAGGTTGACGCTTCAAACCAAACGAGTTTGTGACACTTGTACTTACTGGCAAAACCCGGCGTTAGCGCGTTTTTGTGTTCGTATAAACGGCGCTGCAGGTCGTTGGTGACGCCTGTGTAGAGCACCTTGTTGGTGCGGTTTGTCAGTATGTAAACGTAGTAGTCGCGGCTTTGCATGCTGATGTGGCTGCGTCAGGTTTGAGATTGCTTCGTCGTGCCTCCTCGCAATGACACGGCTCAGGCTTTTTGGGCGTAGCCCCATAGGTTGTAGTGGGTATCGGCGGTTACCCGTGCTTCGCTGAACCCGGCGTTGAGTAGGGCGGCGCTTAAGCTGTGCTTGTCGAACCCGCTTTTGTGGGCCATGTAGGTATTGCCTTCAGCCACGGAGGCTTGGTGGCCGTAGAGCATATCCAGCGGGGTGATGGGGCCTACAGGGGAGCGGTAGATCTCTTCGCTGAGTTTGCCTTGGGCCACTAGCTGCGCCACTTGCTGCAAATCGGGCAGGGTGATGAGGAGAAAGCCGCCGGGGCGAATCACGCGGTGCATCTCTTTTAGGGCGATCACGGTTTCGTGCAGGTAGAGGTGCTCGATGTTATGCGATGAGTAGACGGCTTCCATGCTGTTGGTCTCTACCGCAGAGAGGTCCGTCAGGTTGGCAATAATATCGGGCTCTACCGCTGGGTTGATGTCTAGGCGAATCTGTTGCCATTCGGGCTGCTGAAAGCATTCGGGTAGCCGTTCTGGCCCTGCGCTGCCGCAGCCTACGTTCAAAAACCGCTTGTTGTCACGCTGTTGTAGGGCGGGGCGCAGCGCGTTGAGGTCGGCGGCGGTCATGGTCATGGGGGTGTTCCTTGGTGTAAATGTTACAGCCATCTATGCTGAGATTGCTTCGTCGTGCCTCCTCGCAATGACACGATTCGGCTTGGGTGTCATCGCGAGCGCAGCGTGGCGATCTGGATTGCTTCGTCGTGCCTCCTCGCAATGACACGATTCGGCTTGGGTGTCATCGCGAGCAGGCACGCTACCGCCAGGCAAAACCTTTGGGAAGGTCTCGCTTAGCGCGCGTGGCGCGTTATGTGGCCCCAGGGCGTGTCCGTTTGCCGTGGGGGAGTGCCGCGTTGGCGTTAGCGTGGTAGCGCGTTGGTTCGGGCGCTACGGGTGCGCGGCGGCATGGCCAAGCTGGTGTAGGGGGCCGATGCGACGTCTAAACCCAGGCTGGGGTGGTAGGCTGGGTCGTTCATTAGCGCGTTGCTCCACCGGTGGCGCAGGTTGTCCATTTCGCGCTGGGCTCGGGCGGCTTTTTCGGGGGCTTCGTCTTTGCCGCGCGTGGCGGATTCGGCGTGTATCAGCCGGGCTTCCGGGGTCCATAGCACGCTTAGCCCTAGCTGGCGCAGTTTGAGGCAGAGATCCACATCGTTAAACCCGACCGGGAAGGCGCGTTCATCCAGCCCGCCTACGCGTTGGTAGTCGCTTTTGCGTAGCAGTAGGCAAGCCGCCGTGACGGCGCTGAAGCGCTGGGTGAGGTGGTTCATGCCTAGGTAGCCAGCATCCTCTTCGCTCCAGGTGTTGCCTACGTGCCCGGCTAGGCCGCCAAACTGCCCGCCTACTACGCCACCATGCTGCACCATGCCGTTGGGCCATAGCAGTTTGGCGCCTACCGCGCCGGTGTTGGGGCGCATAAGCAGGGCGGCCATGTGGCTTAGCCATTCGGGGTGCAGGGCTTCTATGTCGTTGTTCACTAGGGCGATCAGTTCGCTGTCGCTGTGCGCGACGGCGGCGTTGTTGATGGCGGCGTAGTTGAACGGGTAAGGGTGTTCCAACACATCGAACGTGAGCTGGCCGCGCCCCAGCGGTTGCGCGGGGCGTTGGCGTAGCTGGTCAAAGTACGCGTGGGTGTCTGGCTGCTGGGAGTGGTTATTTACCACCAGCAGGTGAACGCGGCCTGGGTAGTCGGTGTGGGCTTCGATGGTCTCTATGCAGCGGCGCAGCAGCGTGAGGGCGTCCCGCGTGGGAATCACTAAAGTGATGCTGGGCCACTGTTCTAGCGTGCGGTGCAGGTGGTATAGCCCTGGCTGTGTTGCGTGGCGGCTTAGCGTGGCCTGTGGGTCTTGCCGAGTTAGCCGGGCCTGCAGGCGGGCTAGCTGCGCATCATTGGTAGCGGTGGGCCAGGGGTTGGCACGGTGCCGAGCAATATGGGGCACATGCACCACGGCGCTTTCCGGGTGGCCTGCGGCGTTTAGCGCTTCGATGGCGGCGTAGCTGAACTCGTCGGCACTGCTGGCGGGGTGCGCGGCGTTCTGTAGCAGGTGGCTGCGCACCAGGCATAGGCCGCCCGTTAGGTAGTCTTGGCACCAGTGGCGTTCGGGGTCCCAGGCGGGCAGGCAGGCGGGTTGGCGCGTTGCGTGTTCGCCGCTGGGCATGTCGAAGTCGCTGTAGACCAGCTGGGTGCCTTCGCTGTGTAGGGCGTTCCAGGCGTGGGCCAGGGCGTGCGGGGCCAGGGTGTCGCCGCTCTCTAGCGGGGCGATGGCATCGCAGGCGTGGCTGGCTTCTTCTAGCAGGGCTTGGTAGGCGCTGCTGGCATCGCCTGTTGCCGGTTCGCGGTAGACGTAGTGGCGTATCTTGAGGCCTTTTAGCGCGGCTTCTTTACCATTCAGTGCTTGCGGCGTGGGTTCGCCTAGCCAGATAAGGCCTAGGGTGCCGGGTTGGCGAATGGGCTGGCTGCTGGCGCTAAAGACTTGTTGCCATGCGGGGTAGTCACGTAGCCGGGCAGCGCGGGCTAGCCTTTGCTCAAATTGGTCTAATTGGCTGTGTAGCAGCGCTTGGGTGTCGCTGGGTAGCTTAGGGGCTAGCTGTTGTAGCCAGTGGCTTATGCCTTGTGGCCACTCTTGCACCGTCAGCGGGCTGCCGTTTAGTTCGCGGCCTTGGCTGTCTTTTACCGTAATGGTGTGTGGCTGGCCATCGGCAAGGCTGAACGGTAGGCCAAGGGTGAAGCCCGCTTCTATTTGCTTGCCATGAAGGTGCTGGGTGCGGTTTGGTTGCGCGGTGGCGATAGGGTGTTCGCCTTCATACGCGGTAACGCTTAGCGAGCTGGCGAGCGTTTCTGGCTCAACCAGCCAGCCGCGCAGTGTTAAGCCTGGCAAGTTCTGCACGCGCGAGGTGGCCGGGGTGTGTTCGGCGTTGGGCGGTGCTGGCAGGCGCAGGGTGTCTAGTACCTGGGTGTGGTTGGCCAGGGTGAGCGTGAGTTCGCGGCTGCTGTTGAGCTGGGCGTCACTTAGCATCACTTTAAAGCCATGCATACCGGTGCCTGGGGCATCTGGGTGGTAGTGCTCGGCGTAGCTGAGGGCCAGCAGTTGGCCGTGGGCGTAAATCGCAATGGCCCACTGCTGCCGGGGAGCGCTGGTGTCGTGTACCCAGCCCTCTAGCAAACTACCGGAAAGGTGCGTTATGCGCCCATTAAGGGTAACAGTGGTATCGGTCATGCCTGTATTCCTGAAGCCTTGCTGGGTGCGGTGCGGGCGTTGGGCTGCCGTGGGCGAGTGGCTAGGCTGAGAAGGCTGGTTAGCCGAATAACGCCTTCGGGGTTGGCAAGCCAGGTGGCTTCTGTTGCCAGGTGTTCCGGCACTAGCCAGGGCAGTGGCTGCTGTTCGGTTAGCCAGTGGGCATCCGCTAGCGTGGCGGGCTGGGTGTCTAGCAGCAGCACGGCGCTTAGCGGTAGGTGTGCATGGCATAGCGCTACGCGCTCTTTCCAGCGGCTAGTGGCCAGTGGCAGGCTGAATACATGGCCGCTGCTGACCAGTGCGCTTGCCATTTGGCCTGGGGGGTTAAGCAGTAGCAAATAGGTGGCTTGCTGCTGCTTGGCAAGCGCGTTGGCAAGTTCTGCCAGGGCCGGTTGCTGCAGGCTTTCGCTTTGCCCGGCTACCGCAATTAAGGCACCGTGGCTGGGCAGTACCACGTTGGCCTGGGCTTGGTTTGCCGTGGCTGGCGCGTGCTTGGTGCTTGGCGCATGGTTAGTAACTAACGCATGGTTAGCAAGCAAGGTGGCCGTTACCGGTGCCTGGGCCATGGCGGGTAGCGTAGCCGTTAGCCAGTGGCTTAGGGCGTAGGTGGTGGGCATGGCGCTGGTTACCCCTAGGGCGTGCAGGTCGGCCGCTAGGTCGGCGCGCTGTTCCGGCAAGCGGTAAGCAAGCCGCCACGCGTGGGGCTGGCTGCCGCATAGCGTTAGCTGCCGCTGGCCGCTGCGGGCTAGGGCAATATCGCTGCTGGGGGCGCGCAGGCTGCGTTCTGCCTGGGCCACGCTGGGCCATAGCGGTACGCTGGTTAGCCCGTTAGGCCTGAAGGTGGCTAAGGGCTGGTTGCGTAGCCATTGCCGTATCAGGCGGTAGCGGCCTTGTTGCATGGGGTCGGTGGTTAAGCAGGCGTTAAAGCGCTGTTCCGCGTGTGGGTAGCGCTGCTCAAGCACGGCTAAATTTTGCTTTACGCGCAGGCGCTTTTCATCACCAAACGAAACGCCGCCTTGGTGGGCAACCACAACATCCAGGGCGCCCCGGTGGTGGCGGCCGTGGCGGTGGGCGCGGTAGCACCAGTCGGATTCTTCCCCGTAGCCGCGCGTTAGCGTGGGGTCTAACCCACCCTGTTCGGCTAGGGCATCGCTGCGTAAATAAAGGCAGAAGCCGCAGCCGGTATCAATCTCGACATCCTGCTCGCCTGCGTGGCCGTTGGCTTTGGCGGCGGCGTTATCCAACTGGGCTAGTTGGGCGGGGGTTAGCGCGGCGGCTGGCTCGCAGGGGGCCAGCAGGCTCATGAGTTCGCCGTTGTTGCTCAGCGGAGTTACCGAGGCCACGTTGGGGTGGCGGTAGGCGGCGGTGTGTAGCCGGTCTACCCAGTTGCCGTGTACCAGCGTATCGGCATTCAGCAGGATGACGTTGTTGTCCGCGCACTGGCGTAGCCCGTTGTTAACGGTGCCAATAAAGCCTTGGTTGTAGGCTTGGTGGTGCAGCTCGATGTGGCCATTGGCGGCAAGCTGCTGCAGGGCGTTGACCAGTTCGTTATCCGGGCTGGCATCGTTAACCACCACCAGCCGGAAGGGGGTGGTGTTTTCCGCTTGGCTGGCCAGGACGCTTTCAAGGCAGGCGATGGTTTCTGCATGGCCTTTGTAAACCGGTACGAGCACTACTACGCGGTGGCTAGAGCGTTTGCTGGCGGGGAGCGTTGGGGGCGCTGTTGGCTGCCAGTTTAGCGGGCTGCCTAGCAGTGCTGTGCCGTTGGCTTCTACCTGCAGTGGGGTGCCTTCTGCCATGCCTTTTAGGGCGCTATCCAGCCAGTAGAGGCGCATGGCGGGCAGGTCAGGGGTGGCTGCTAGCTGGCTGGTAAGCGCCGGGGCCACGGTAGCGCGCTGGTTGCCTGCGTTTAGGGTGAACGTGGGGGCGGCGCTGTCGGAGTGGGCTAGGTACCAGCCTTTCAAGCGGTTGCCGTGCTGCCATACGCCGCCGCAGGGCAGCCCTAGCCCGTGGGCGAAAAAGGGCGCAAGCGTGGCGGCGGCCTGCACATCGGCCACGGGGGTCGCGTGGCGCTTTAGTAGCTGTTGATACTGTTGTTGAGAGCGCTGTTTGCCGGACTGACCTTGCTCCGCCGCGTTGTGCTGCAGGCTGGTTAAGTAGGCCGTTAGCGTTAGCGTGTTGGTGGGCTCGCTGCGGTAGGCCTCCTGCCAGTAGGCGTGCGCGGCGCTGCCGGTTAGTGTACGGGCGATTAGCGATACCGCTTGGGCCTTGGGTTCACTCAGCAGGCGTTCGCTCAGTGCTGCTTGGGCCAGCGCCGGGCGTTGGGCATGCAGGCCTAATACGCCTAGCCATAGCAGGGCGTCATGGTGCGTTCGGTGGTCACTTAGGCCGCCCGTGAGGCACGCTAAGGCGGCGGCGTAATCGCGCTTGCCTATCAGTGCTTCTACGTGGCGGTGAAAGTGGTCGAAAGTCTCTTGCACGGGGTAAAACGCCTAAAAAAATGAACCAGACCGATGTCGGTGGCATTAGGTGAAACCCGGTAAGCTTCCCTAATGGCACGTAGTAAACAAATGGGGGCTTTCGCCCCCATTTGGCATTGCTGCCTTAGCCGCTGGGTGTTGCTTCGGCTCCGTTTGCGGGTTAGATCAGGAAGTCCCAATCGCTTGCCTGAACGTTCTGCTCTTGCAGCTCTTCGGAAGCAACGAACGCATCGGCAACCACTTCCAGAGAAACGCCTTCCTCGGTGACTTGGTTGATCCAGTAGTCGCGGCCTTCGGTGTCGATGTCGTTAGCGGCACGGCCCAGTACATCGGTGTACAGCAGCTCGATGACGGCGGAGATGCCTTCTGCAGAGCCCAGGTCCAGTGCATCCAGCTTGTTACCGGCTTCATCAGAGTTGAGCATGCTGAGTGCGATTTGGCCCAGTGAAGTGCCTTCTTCTGCGCGGTCGTTCCAGTACTGCAGACCTTCCAGGTCGGCTTGGCCAGCGCCGTTTTGCTCGCGTGCATCGTTAAAGCTGAACAGCTGCTTGTACAGGGTGGTCAGGGCTTGAACGTTGCTGCTGACTTCTACTGCTTGGCTGCCATCATCGAACGTCAGTGTTTCAACGTTGACAACTTCGTTCACTTCACCTGTTTCGTTGTGCGTAACGGTGATTAAGCCGCCGTTTTGCTCAATGGTGTAGTCTGCTGCGTTGCCAGCAAAGACTGCTTCATCGGCACCTGCACCGCCGTAGATGGAGTCGTTACCTGCACCTGCAGAGATGGAATCATCGCCTGCGCCGCCGGTAATGGAGTCGTCGCCGCCGCTAGCGGTGATGGTGTCGTTGCCTGCACCGCCATCAACGGTGGTGTTGCGGTCGCCTTCAACGGTGAAGTTATCATCACCGTTGGTGCCCACAATCACGCGCTCAACGGTGTTGAAGCGAGCTACAACGCCTTCATCGCCTTCAAAGAAATAGGCGCGGCCTTCGTCACGGCCAGAGTCGTCGAATACAATCGGTGCGTCAGTGGTGCCGCGCTCGCCTTCAGCGAAGTTCATAAACAGAACATCGGCTTTGCTGCTAGTGGCATCGGCTGCAGTACTGGCTGACTCGAACGATGCGTCAGGGCCAATAGAGGTCAGCAGTGAGTTCACTGCATTGGTTAAGTTGGTGTTCTGGAAGGAGGCTTGTACTTGCTGTACTACCGCTTCCGGTGAATCATACTGTGCCATAGTTCGATCGCCTTTCGTTTCGGGTTAGGTTAGGGCTTATTGATTACGTTGGTGTTTTACCAACGCTTATTGTGCAGGGCGTTACTGCTCATCCACAGGAGCGCCCCGTACAATTCTTGCGTTAACTTGCACGCTTAATAACACCGCAGTATTACGCTTTGGCTACGTAGGTAGCCTGTGGGTCTAACCATGATGACTGCGCTGTGTTGGTTGCCGTATGGCTGTTCGTAGTTGTGCTGTTGGCGCTGTGAATACATAAGCGCACAGCGACGAGATGCCCATTGCTGGTGGCTGCTCTGACCGCCTCTTGTTTACCCAGGGAGTGGCGGCTGCCATCGGAAAATACGGCTTCTGCATCTAGCTGATAGTTGTTGGCGTTTTCTCCACCTAGGCATAGAGCGAGCTGGGTAATGGCTGTTGCTTGACGCTTAGTACCTAGGTAGTTGTTCTGTTTCGCTTGTAAGGTTTGGTTTCCTGCACGGCAAGCGCCCAGGATTTCCACTCCTTGTGGCAGGGCGTTACTTTCGATTTGCAAGCCTTCTAGCCGGGCGGTGCCGTTGGGGTCGCCTAGCCATTCGCCGCTGTTGACCGTGACATCGCCCCGACGCTCAATATGCCCTGTGAGGGTTAATGGCAACGAGTTGGCTGCTTTACCCACGTAGGGTTCAGGATGTTGGTTTGCTTGTGCTGGGGCGCTTGAGGTACGGCCCACCGGTTGCTGTAACGATTCAATGCGCCATTGTACATCTACTTTGCCGGCTAGCGGCTTTGGTGAGTATTTGCTAGCGGCTAGCACGGCATCGCCACGCTTCACATGTGCGATCAGGTAATCGCCGGGCGCCGAGAGCGTTTGGTGGCTGATGCCTTCCGGGCAAATGAATTCGATTTCCCCCGCCATATTAATAGGAGCTTGTGACAGGGCTAGAGGGATGTTCGCTGAGTGCTGGGCCTGCCCGCTTTGGGAACCCGTAGGACGCGTGCCCTGGTAGCGTATGGTGTACATACCAGGCGAAAGCACTTTAAGAGCCGTTTTGACTTGTATGGCGTCGTTGAGATCCAGTTGGTGTGTCATAAGCGTGCAACCCGAGAATTGATAGCGTGTGCCAAAATAGAGTGGTGGCATCTTCGTACTTTCGTTGGTCTTCAATTTACCTTATTTATGCCCTCATTTTCCAACCTTAAATGGGAGAAAGGGCGTTTTGGCACACCGCCGGGCCACTATTGTAAGGGGAGACTGGGTAATGGTGACATACCCTGTAAGTGATAGATGATTTATTTGTAAGAGATTAGCTATAAGTTTGTAAGAAAATGCTTACACGGCACGAATTGCTGTATGCAGTTGAAATGATAGTTGTTTTATAGCTGTTCTAGTTGTTGTATCGATACTGTATCAGAAAGCGTTTTAAATGTGTCTGGTCTCTATGTTGAGAATGTAAGAGGGGGTAAAATAGCCTTTGTTTTATCCAACTACTTTCTTTATGTAGCAGCCGAGTTGATATGCCTTCTGACCAATCTAGTGCTGCGCTCTCGCGCTGGTATGCCATTCAGTGCAAAGGTGGTGAGTCCTTTAGGGCTGAAGAAAATCTTTTGAATCAGGGGTTTGATATCTTTCACCCCACACTCTTATGCCGTAAAAAGCGCAGAGGTAAAGTTGAGTGGGTGAGCGAGCCGCTGTTTCCTTACTACTTATTTATCTATCTTGACCAGCTGCAAAGCAATTGGCGGCCCATCCGTTCTACCCGGGGGGTTAGTCGTATTGTGACGTTTGGTGATCGTCCTGCTGTCATATCTCATGAATTAATCGCCTTGCTAAAGGCACGTGAAGACCAAGACGCTTTGCCGTCTAGCTTTGAAGCTGGGCAGGAGGTCACGGTGGAGAATGGCCCCTTTGCAGGACATTCGGCCACCTTTCAGCAGCAGCTAAGCCGAGCCCGCAATGGTGAAGAGCGGGCGATTATCTTGCTGCAATGGCTAAATCGCACGCAGGAGGTAGAAGTGCCTATCTCGCACCTTATGCGTTAGCGTATCTGGCTGGGTGCTGTTGGAGTGGAGGATATTGGCAGCTAGATGAGGTCGCTTAACTCCACATCTAAAGCAGCCGCAATACGGGTTAGCACGCTCAGCGAGCCGCTCTTTTTGCCTGCCTCTATTTCGGAAAGATATCCCTGGCTAATCCCTGCTTTTTCCGCTAGTTCTCCCGCACGCAGGCCACGGTATTCACGGTACACTTTCACGGGTACCACACCGTCCAGCAGCGCATTCACAACCGCTTCTGGAAACGACTCTTCACCGCGAGCCACTACCGCGTTTGCAGCGTTGATATCGTCCTGGTCTTCCAGTCGAGCAAGCAAGGCGTAGTACTCCTGCTCAGGCAGTACCACCAACCGCTCGCCGGTGGGCGTTTGAATAATTTGAGGGACGCTCATGCCGCCTCCTGTTCATTGACTGTGATGGGCGGTTATGAGTGCGCTATTGAGAAACACCGCCGCGCTCGTCGATGATCACCCGCCAGTCGCCTACCCGCAGACGAATATACTTGCTCCCTTTCAACGCCTTCATATTATTGCGCTGGCTTTCTGGGTCTTCCGCGTAGGCCTTGATCTTGCCTTGTATGCGCTTCGACTCTGGCCGTGGCATTCGCTGCAATACCCTCAACGCGCTTTTCCGGTAAGTGATCGTTTTCATTATTTCTGCTATAGCTTTCAGCGAATAAATATCGACAGATTTTAGCTTCCAGCTAAAAAATACCTATTCCCACTCATCCCCGTCTCCGCTAAACGACGTCGTAGGTTAGCGGCTATGAACATTCCCGTACTCCTCCGCCTACTGCATAAGCTGATCCGCCTTGGCATCATCGCCAAGGTGAACTTCCTTGCCTTACGCGTTTAACCGCGCTTAGACGC
>Ga0098069_100152_pt1 | contig 39617 bp, 36 predicted proteins | sample 27_taG_FD_92584 | JGI IMG/M metagenome (GOLD analysis project Ga0098069, IMG submission 92584) | Marine viral communities from Cariaco Basin, Caribbean Sea - 27_WHOI_OMZ | ecosystem: Environmental > Aquatic > Marine > Oceanic | place: Caribbean Sea: Cariaco Basin | collected 2014-11-09
AACGAGCCATTATAAAAAAAGAGAAAAATGGTATTAATTATTACGGTTTTATAAATGCCAGCGGAAAAACTATCATCGAACCTATATATCTAAATGTAAGTAATTTTTATAATGGTAAAGCGCTGGCAATAAAACTTGAAGAAGAGAGGCTTGGTAAAAACCAACTCCTGGGTAAAGGGGGTATTTCGTATAAATATGATGTAGTGCTTCTGGATAAAAACGGGGAAGTAATAAAGTATTTGGAAGGGCCTTTTCCGGTGGCAGTTTCTAAGAAGAAATTAAGAGAAGCGCCGGCAATTAATGCAAAATGGTTGGGAGAAAAAGTGGTAAGCGTAAAGGGACCTAATGGAAAATGGAAAATTCATAGGCTTTAAAAAAGAAAGATGCTGTCCCGAATTTTTTTCGGGACAGCAGCGTTTTTAAGAAACATTAACCGTTTTAGCTTTTTTAGCTTTTGCAGTTTTTCTTTTTTTAAGACTCATTTTTAAAATACCGTCTTTGTATTTCGCTTCTACTTCTTTATCCATATCTACCTCTTCTGGCAGACTTATATTTCTGGAAAAGCTGTTGTAGTTAAACTCCTTTCTAACAAAACCTTCTTTTTCTTCTTCGATCTTATTTTCCTTTTCGGCAGAAACTGATAAAATACCATCCTCGATAAAGATTTTAAAGTCATCTTTTGAAAGTCCGGGAGCTGCAAGTTCAATTTCAAACTCGTTTTCTTTTTCCTTTACATTTAATGCGGGGAATAGATCTTTGTCAAAATCTCCATTAAAAAAACGGTTTAAATTAAAAATTCCTCTTTTAGTATCCATTAAGTCAGAAAAAAATGGATCATTAGTTAAAAGTGAACTTCCTATTGCTGGAGTTCTACGATTACCAGATTTAGTGATAGACATAACATTAAAATTTAATGGTTAATAATTAGGTTTTTAAGCACATTAAATTACAATCTAAAAAGAGGAATTAATATGATGAAAATCAGTTATTTGAATAATTTTTGAAGTGGTTTAGGAAAGGCTCTAAAACACAGAAACAGGAAGCCATTGCCTCCTGTTTCCTAAGAAGATATTAAGTTTACTCTTTAACACCTGGTTGATATCAGTGATCTTACACTAAGTAAAATTTGTATATCAGGTTAAAAAATACCTTTGATATCTTCTAAATTTGACTTCTCACTCTAATAAGTGCAAAGAAATCAAATTATTTCTATGTTATTTTCAGTTGATTATTAAGCTAAAAGTAGCTGAAGACGTAATCAAAAAAAATGATAAATGTCAAGAAATTAATTTTTAACAAAATATTATAATTATGTAATATGTTGCAGTTTTTCTGAATTCAAAATATTTATATTTTTTCCTTTTATAGAAATGATGCCTTCTTTCTTTAGGCAGGAAAGACTTCGTATAAAACTTTCTGGAGAAATCCCGGCAATGCTTGCAAGATCGGTTCTGGAGATTTTTAATCCCTGGAAATCTGGATTTTGTAGATCATCGGCAAATTGAAGAATGGTATTGGAAGTTTTTTTTAGAACCGAGGCATATGCCATCTCTAATAATTGTGATTTGAGTCTCGAAACAGTGTCGGTTAAATGTTGGGCCAGGTCTAGGCTCAAGCCAGGGTTTTCCTGAAGTATTTCTTTAAAATCCTTGTATAGGATACGGTACATTTTGGTAGCTTCTAGAGTGGTAGCAGTTTCAGGACAAATAGGATCTTTCTGAAAACCATATAAGCCCAGCAACTCATTATTACGATAAATTCCGGTGATTAATTCTTTTCCAAGCTGGTCCATTCTGGAAGTTTTCACAAGGCCGTTGTTTAAGAGATAAATAAAGCTGGAATGCCTGTTTTCCCTGAATATCATTTTATTTTTATTCCAGGTTAACTCTTCTCCTTTTTCTTTTATATAATTTTTTAAAGTCTCAATATTTGAAATTAACCCCCTTTGCGCTTTTTCACTCTCAATAATTTCTTCATTATTAGGACATAGCAAAGCATCAATTTTACTCAAGAGTTCAACGGTGGAAAAGGAGTCTGGTAAATAATGGTGTTTGCTGTGAATTGGCTGCCAGGTCTCAAGACTTTCTTCAGAAATAATTGAAAGTAACTGGGTGTTATAAAGCTCTGGGGTATTATTAAAAAGTTCAGGGGAAATTTTAGTTGTATGTTTCCAAATGATCAGTTCAGGCTTTTTTTCAATTATAAAGTTTCTTAGAATTTTCAAGGAATTGATATAAGCATAATGCCAATCTTTTAAAACTGCAGATTGGTCAAGTTTAAAAGAGCTGAAATCTTTTTCTGAAAAAAATACCACATATTTCATCTCTGGCGAGCTTAAAATTAATACTTAAAAAAGATTTGGGAACTGTTTTGCATTTCGATGGGGGGAAGTAGGGAGAAATGCTTAAACAATACTTAAATATACAAAGTAATTCTAAAAATTCATAAGTTTAAAAATCTATATATATTATTGATAATCAATATATTGAAAATTTTGGTAATTTAAATTTATTCGAAATTATACATGAAAAATGATTTTTATCATTTTTAACTAATACCCACGGCTGTATCTTTAAGTGGAAAACAAATGGATATGAAACTTTCTAAAAAGCAGTCGCTTACCGAAGAATTTTATAGCAGTATCGGAAAGCTTTTTTACGCCGTTGCAGCTTCAGATAAAGTAGTAAGAGCTGAAGAAATAAGAACTTTAAAGGAACTCGTTAAAGAAAATTGAGTGCCTGTAGATAATGCAACCGATGAGTATGGAACAGATGAAGCTTATAAAATTGAAATAGCTTTTGATTGGTTACAAGAAAATGAGCCGGAAGCAGCCTGGGCTTTTAATGAATTTGAGGAGTACAAAAAGGAACATCAAAAAGCATTTACTCCAGGGATAAACCAGTTGATATGGGAGACTGCTGATGCTATTGCAGCATCTTTTTCGGGAAAGAATAAATCTGAACTCATTATGCTTTCAAAATTGAAAATATTGCTTATCAACTAAAGATCAAAATATGGAAACGCTAATTTGCCAAAGTTGTGGATGGCCATTTACGCTGGCTACCGCCGGAAGAAATCGTGATAATACAAAAAATAAAGATTATTGCCAGGACTGCTTTCAGGATGGAGCGTTTACTGACAAGTCTCTTAATTTACATCAATTAGAAGTGAAGCTTTTGGAAATGGCAGAAGTTCATGATGATATTAGCCTGGAAGAGGCACAGGAACTTATCAAAAAACTTCCCGAATTAAAAAGGTGGCGTATGGATCATATTTAGGCTTATGGTAGGAGATACTTTTTAAGTTCTCAAAATCTATTTATTGTGTTTTAAAGCCAAGTTTACTTTTTATAATAGGAATTTCCCATTTAATTATTTCCTTAAGAAATTCATCAATCTTTTCTACAATTAGTTTTTCGGTAATTTGTTCTGGGGTGAAAACTCCTAATTCAACAATTTCATTTTCAGGAACTATCCAATTTTCCAGGATAGGGAAAGTAACGAATATCTCTATATCTCCATTATGCAATTGCGAAAAGACCAGCGCTCCACCTTGCAAAAACTGATATGTAGGAATTTTATTTGTAAAATCTATTAGATCTTCCGGAAAAGAATCAAAGGTGATATTCACAGCTTCGTTAGTGTGTATCCATTTTAATTCCTGTACTTTCCATCCCACAGGGTAAGTAGTTTCAGCCGCTTTTAGAGTGTTAACAATAAGTTCTTTAGTCCTATTTTCCCAGGTAATACGCTTTTTTACAACTGTTTTGATAGAGTTTTTATACTCCAAAATGCGCTCTTCAAGATGTTCTATTTTCATATTAAGCTTCTTATATATTATTGTTTTCTCTCTTCTCTTGCTTTTTGTCGCTCCAGTTTTCTAAAATAACCTCGGAATAATATATTGTGTTTTAAAGCCTCCATGTTCTGATTGAAGCGAAAGGTAGCCTCTTCAATATTTTGCATACTTTCATCAAGATGATTCACAAATGAGGTGTCTTTAACTACGTAATTTAAGGCACCTTTCTCTGAATTAAGACTATTGGAAAACTCTCCCAAATCTGCGCTTATCTCCTTTATTTGTGAGGATGTAGTTTTTAGATCTTCAATAATGCTGCTAAAGCTTTTTTGAGCGGTAGAGTCGCTAAGAAGTAATCCTGCAACGCTATTTTCATAATCTACAGCGTTTAAAATACGATTTATTTTATTTAATCCTTCCCGGGCAGAATTGGTAGTTTCATTTAAATTTGCAGCGCTTTCCTGAATGTTATGTGCCAGGGTTTCATTCTTGAGTAAATCTCCTAAAACACCTTCTCCGGCATTAATACTATTAGTGATCTTTAAGAGATCGGCTGTTAAAAGGGCAGCATTTTCATTGGTTTGGTTTAGAGTGTTAAGCATATCGGCGGTAGCTACCTGGCTAAGCGATTCTAAGGTGTCGCCTTCTTTTATAGTGCGGGAGGATACTTCACTATTGGGAAGAATATTTAAAACCATACTTCCTACTAAACCGTCAGAATTTATGGTTGCCAAAGAACTGTGTTTAATTAGGTTTCCAGATTCACGGTCAATAAGCATATCTACACAAATTGCAGTGTCGTTTAAAAATTTGATGTTTTTCACAGTTCCTACATTAACTCCAGAATAACGTACATTATTCCCAAGTTGCAGTCCATTCACATTTTTAAAGACAGAACTTAGCATTATGGAATCTCCAAACAGGTTTTGTTTATTACCAATAAAATAAACTCCAAGTGTAAAGATGGTTAGTCCAGCCACAATAAGAATTCCTAATTTTAGATTTTGTCCGGAATTTGATTTCATAATATTTTATTTAAAAAAGGCTTTAATTTTAGGGTCATCAGATTTAGCGAGATCATTAAAACTTCCCTCGGCATAATCTTTCCCATCTAATAGTAAAATCATTCTATTTGAAATTACCCGGGCACAGTCTACATCGTGGGTAATAATTAACGATGAGGTGGCATATTTTTCCTGAATATTCATCATTAATAAAATGATCTCCTTAGCGGTTATTGGGTCTAATCCTGTAGTGGGTTCGTCATAAATAATAATCTTTGGTTTTAAAATAAGTGCTCTTGCCAGGGCAATTCGGCGTTGCATTCCTCCAGAAAGTTCAGCAGGCATAAGATCTATAGTATCTGGTAGCCCTACATTTTCCAGGGCTTCTTCAACAAGTGCTTTAGTTTCCTTTTCGGTATCGTGACTATGTCTTCTTAACGGGAATTCTAAATTTTCCCGTACCGTCATAGAATCATACAAAGCGCTGCCCTGAAACAAAAAACCTATATCGGTGCGCAACTCATCCAGTTCGTTTTGTCTTAGTTTTGAGATATCTTTTCCTAAAACTTTAATACTGCCTTTATCGACCTCCATTAGGCCTACCAGACATTTGATCATAACCGATTTCCCAGAACCGGATTTTCCCATTAGAACAAGGTTCTCACCCTCGAAAAGGTTCAGATTAAAATCCTTAAGAACATCAACCGTCCCAAAGCTTTTGTATAAATGACTTATCTCTATTACCGGTTTTTTTTCCATTTTCAGTTATAAAAAATATCGGTTATAAAAACAGCGATAAAATCCAGTACAAACAATAGCATAGAAGTAAAAACCACTGCAGAGTTAGAGGCTTTTCCTACCCCGGCGGTTCCTTTTTTACTGTTATAACCTTTAAAACAACCTACAAGCCCAATAGCGAAACCAAAGAAAAAAGTCTTTATGGTTGCGGGAATTAAATCTGTAAACTCAAGCGCTTCAAAAACCTGGTTAAAATAGAGTAAAAATGAGACATCGCCCTTTGTATTTTCTATAATTGCCGATCCTATTAAAGCCACAAAATCGCCTATAATTACCAAAATGGGGAGCATACAGGTGGCCGCAAGAATCCTGGTAACCACCAAAAATTTAAACGGGTTTGTACCCGAAACCTCCATAGCATCTATTTGCTCGGTAACCTTCATAGAGCCTAATTCGGCACCTATGCTGGAACCAATTCTCCCGGCACAAATTAGTGCGATTATTACCGGCCCAATTTCACGAACTATAGAGATACTTATCATGGAAGGCATCCAGGAAACTGCCCCAAACTCCATTAAAGTTGGCCGGGATTGTAGGGTGAAAACCAAACCTAAAATAAACCCGGTTACACTTACTAAAAGCAGGGATTTATTTCCCATTTGGTAGCATTGTTTCAGAAATTCCCTGAATTCAAATGGCCGGCTAAATAGTTCCCGAAAATATCTTCCGGTAAAATTTCCCATTTCCCCTATCTCAACAAAGAAGGAATTAAAACCCGATTGATATGAGGAGAAAAACTTCATAAAGCCATTTCTGTTAAATTTAAACCTAGGAAGTTTGAGCTGAAATGATATTTATCAGTTAACTAGAAGAAATCACATAATCTTAGGTATCTAGTTATATTTTTGTTTAATATTTTTTACAATTTATTTTTTTAACAAAAATATTCTATAAATATCGTTAATTTTGAAGATTTAAAAATATAATTTATGAATTGTATAATAGGGGAAGTCCCGGTTTTATTGATATTTTGTTAATATAAATTGCAAATGAGTTCATAATTCTACGCTTTAACTTATATTTTTGGTGTTTACTTATTTTTTATTCTATACAAGTCTGACTCAATCATTTCTAAATGACAAAAGTAAATAACTACCCTTCCAAATCGGAATTGGAAAATAAGCTTAAAACTGAAGAGCCTCGCGTTATTGCTGTAGGAGCAAGTGCTGGTGGTTTGGAAGCCTTAAAGGCTTTTTTTGAAGGCATACCCGAAACCGATAAAAATGCTTATGTAGTTATTCAACATCTCTCTCCAGACTATAAAAGTATGATGGGGGAACTTCTTAAGAAGAATACGAATTTACCTATTCGAGAGGTTAAAGATGGAACAAAGATAAAGCAGGGCCATATTTATTTAATTCCCCCGGCCAATAACCTTACTTACGAAAATAATAAATTACACCTGGTAGAAAAGCCAAAAGATCAAAGTTTAAACCTACCAATTGATTTATTCTTTGAATCGCTTTCTAGGCAAAAAAAGGAGAAAGCTATTGCGGTAATCTTAAGTGGAACCGGGAGTGATGGCACTCGTGGGGTAAGAGCAATAAAAGAACGGGACGGAATGGTTATGGTACAGGATCCCGAAGAAGCTAAATTTGACGGGATGCCACAAAGTGCAATAAATACCGGTTTGGTAGATTACGTGCTGCCGGTTTCCAGCATGGCCCAAGAACTTAAAAACTTTATAGATGCTCCTTCTGTATTTCATTTTAAAGACGGAGATTTAAAATATAACGAAAGCGAATTAATGAAAATTCTTCGCTTTGTAGATGAAAAAACTGGTTTAGATTTTAGGGAGTACAAACACGCAACGCTTGCCCGTAGAATAGCCAGAAGAGTAAATGTTTGTAAGTGCAAAAGTCTTTCTGCCTATTATGAGTTTTTAATTAAGAATGAGGAAGAAATAGAAATACTTCATCGTGAATTCCTTATTGGAGTAACGAAATTTTTTAGAGACGAAAAAGTTTGGGAAAAACTTAGAGAAGAGGTAATTCCAAAACTGGTAGAAAAAAAGAAAGATGGTGAGGTAATAAAGCTATGGGATGTTGCCTGCAGTAGTGGTGAGGAAGCTTATTCTTTTGCGATGATCATCAATGAAGAAATTGAACGCCAGGGCAAAAGTATTAGCTTAAAGATTTTTGCTACAGATATTTCCCAAAAACATTTGGATATAGGTAGCGAAGCGTTTTATCCAGAAAGTATTGTTGCCGATATCAATTCAGAATTATTATTAAAATATTTTATTAGCAAACCCGATGGGTATAAGGTAGTTGATAAAATGCGCCGAATGGTGGTTTTTTCCAGGCATAATATTATTAAAAATCCGCCTTTCAGCAATATGGATATCGTAGCCTGTAGAAATCTTTTAATTTATTTTCAACCCGGAATTCAAAATAAAGCATTAAACTTTTTGCAATACGCCTTAAAAGTTGGCGGTATTTTGGTTTTAGGAACTAGTGAAAACGTATCCTCTCAAAAAAATAATTTTAAAGTTATAGATCGTTCAGCAAAGATTTTCCGGAATGAAAATGCAGATAAGCGCTTAATTTCAAATCTCTCGCAATCAACTACTTCAAATAATTTGCCAACTAACAGGCGCGAAATTAAACGTCCATCCTATAGAAAGTCTTCAAACCCAATTAAGACCAAGCTTGCAGAAGAACTTAATGAATCTATATTAGAGACCTTTGGCGGCGCCAGTGTGTTTGTAGATAAGGATTTTAATATTTTACAGGCAGTTGGTGAATTTAGGAAATATGCGAATTTACCGGTAAGTGGGTTTTCTGTAAACCTGCTTGATATGCTGGGGCCAGATCTAAAATATATTATTCAAAGCACCCTGAAAAGGGCTAAAAAGAATAATACAAAACTTAGATATAAAGATGCCTCTTTTGAGCATAATGGTGAGCAAGGTTCTGTAGATATTATTGTAAAGCCTTATCACCAGAAGATAGAAGATGATAGCACGAGTTTCGTGATTACTTTCATAGAAAAAGAAGTTAAGTTAGAAGATGTTGATACGCTTGAGAAATTAACGCTAACCAATCGCACCAAAGAATATGTTGCTGATTTAGAAGAGGAACTCAAAGAGACCAAGGAAGAGCTACAAACTTCTATGGAAGAAATTGAAACCAGTAATGAAGAGTTGCAAGCTGCAAATGAAGAATTACTGGCTTCTAATGAAGAATTACAAAGTACCAACGAAGAGCTGCAAAGTGTAAATGAGGAGATTAATACGGTAAATGCCGAAAATCTTCAGAAAGTAGAAGACCTGGCGGCTTTGAATGCTGATATGCATAATTTGCTGGAAAGCACTGAAATTGGTGTTATTTTTCTTGATACCGATTTAAGAATTAGAAAATTTACTCCTGCAATTCAAAGGCACTTTAATTTAATCGATTCAGATGAAGGTCGTCCCATAGAGCATTTTACTTCAAGTATGGGGAAAAATAACCTCATTACACGCTGTAAGCGGGTGCTTAGAACAGGTAAGATCCTTGAAAAGCAAGTGATGACCAAGGATAACTCTTATTATTTACGAAGAATTTCACCTTACATAAATTCTAATGACGAGATAAGTGGAGTGGTAATTACTTTTATAGATGTTGGTCTATTGCAGCGATCTAAAGAGAAATTGATTGCCAGTGAAAAACGCTTTAAATCTTTTTATGAAGAAGATCCCGTAATTCATATAAGTGTAGATCCGCAAACACAGCTTATTGTACAATGCAATGAAATGGCGGTTACAAAATTGGGTTATGAAAATAAAGAAGACTTAATAGATAAACCAGTTTATGACCTTTATAATGAAGAGTCTCAACTTAGAGCTTTAAAATCTAATAAAGAATTTAAGCATACCGGGGCTATAGTGAATATGGAACAGGAAATGCTTACCGCGGCCGGAGATCTACTTCCGGTAATCTTAAATGCTACCGCAGAAAAGGATGTAGATGGGGGTGTAATGACCATAAGATATACTTGCGTAGATATTTCAGATTTGAAAAATGCCGAGAATAAATTAAAGCAACAGCACGACGATCTCCAGCGGGCCAATAAAGACCTGGAACAATTTGTCTCCATTTGTTCGCATGATCTTCAGGAACCGCTTTCTACCATTAAGTTTGGGAGCGATGTTTTGGGGAAAATGTATGCTACAAAACTAGATGAAAAGGGGAGAAATTATATTCAATATATAAAAGATGCTTCAACCCGTCTTTCAGAACAAATTAAAGCTTTATTGGAACACTCCAGAATTGGACGTCACGGCGACAAAAGCCTGGTAAATATTAAAGAGGTAGTAGAAGTTGTGAAATACGATCTTGGTAAAAGGATCAAGGATACCAGTGCAAAGGTAAATGCCGGTTCATTGCCTAAGATAATGGGGCACGAGGTAGAATTGCGCCTGCTTTTCCAAAACCTAATTAGTAACGCTATTAAATATACTCCGCGAGATAGAAATCCAGATGTTCGTATAGCATCTTATAGAGAAGGTGCTCATTGGGTTTTTTCTGTGACCGACAATGGTTATGGAATTTCAGAAGAAGATAAAAAGAACATTTTTACCATTTTTAATCGGGTAAAAGAAACTGATGCAAACGAAGGAACCGGAGTTGGTTTAGCGCACGTAGAAAAGATTGTGCAACTGCACGAAGGTACCATTTGGGTAGAAAGCCAGGTAGATGTAGGAAGTACTTTTTATTTCAAATTAAAAGCTTAAACCTAGATGAGTGAACAAAAGTTTTCCTACCCGGAAAAGGTAGATGTTCAAAATTGTGATAAAGAACCCATACATTTAATTGGAAAAGCCCAGGCTCATGGCGTGATTGTCGCTGTGAACCCTCAAACTTTTCAAGTAACTCAAGCTAGTGAAAACACTTTAAAGTTCTTCGGAATTTCTCATACAGATTTTCTGGGTATTTCTCTGGAAAAATTAATTGGTAAACTTCCTGTAAAGCGACTTCGCGATTCTATTGCTGAAGCATCTGGTTTTGCAGCTGAAGATTTGAAGATTAATGAAAACAACTTTGTGATGTTGGCTCATTTATCTGAAGATAACCTTATTTTGGATTTTGAAATTATTGGTGAAACCTGGGATCCAGGTCATTTTCAGCAGCAGTTAACTAGCATTATTAATGGTCTTGATACTACAGAAAGTATTACAACTCTATGCGATACAGCAGCTAGTTTGATGAAAAATATTTTCGGTTACGATCGTGTGATGGTGTACCGTTTTGATGAAGAATGGAATGGCGAAGTGGTTGCTGAAGAAAAAGAGGAACATTTAGAAAGCTGGCTGGATTTACATTATCCTGCCAGTGATATTCCTTCGCAATCCAGGAAGTTATTTTTAAAGCATAAAGTTAGGATTATCTCAGATGTTAACTATGAGCCCGTTCCCATCGCTCCAGAAATATCTCCATTAACCAACAAGCTTTTAGATCTTTCCAGGTCGGCATTGAGAGGAGTTTCTCCCATTCATATTGAATATTTACAGAATATGAAGGTAGGTGCTTCCTTAACAGCAGCTATTATTGTTAACGGAAAATTATGGGGTTTAGTGGCCTGTCATCATTATTCGGCTAAATTCATTAATTATTATCAAAGAGAAACCTGTAAGTTCTTAACACAGGTTTTTTCTAATAATATTTCCACCATACAAACCGGGATTTTTAATAAAAAAATCAATGAAAATTCCGAATTAAGGCAAAGAATCGTAGAGGAATTACAAATTGAAGATTCTTTAGCTGAAGATCTTGTTAAAACTTCAGTTCCTTTTACCTCTTTAGTTGAAAGTGGAGGAGGGGCAGTTATTTTAGATAATGAAATAAAGCTTTTTGGTAAAACACCTAAGGAAGCTGAAGTTCTGGAATTACGTGATTTCCTGGCCAAAAAAGATGAGGTAATTTTTCATACTAAAAATCTTAAAAGCCAATATCCGAAAGCGGAAAAATATAAAAAATCGGCTTCAGGCATTTTAAGTTTTAAGCTGGGGAGAGCCGAAGATAATTTAATTATTTGGTTTAGGCCTGAAGTAGCTGAAACCGTAAGTTGGGGTGGTGATCCTAATAACAAAGTTTCATATAACGAGGAAAAACAACGCCTTAGCCCTAGAAAGTCTTTTGAGAAATGGACAGAAAAATTGGATGGGATATCGCATAGTTGGCAGGATTATGACCTTGAAACGGCAAAAGTTTTTCGGGAAAATTTAAACCAGTTTCTCCTGGCAAAGCAAAAAGAAGAGATTAGCAGGTTGAATCAAAATCTGGAGGAAGTCAATAAAGACCTTGAGCTTTTTAGTTATGGAATTTCGCACGATCTTCGTAGTCCTTTACGAGGAATAAATGGTTTCGCACAAATCTTAAAAGAAGATTTTAGCCAGGATTTACCTGCTGAAGCCTCCGAAACTATAGATACCATTTTAAAGGCTTCAAATAGAATGGAAGGGATTATAGATGATATTCTTTCCTTCTCAAAGATCACTAGCGGGGAACTGGAAAAAGAGAAATTTAGCACTATTAAATTGCTGGAGGAGCTTTTATCCAGTTTTAATATCAGGATCAATTTCCCCGATACAGAAGTAGTAATAGCAGATAACTTACAGGAAACCTATGGAGACCGTCGAATGGTTTTTCAGTTATGGAGTAATTTAATTGGTAACGCTTTAAAATATTCACAACGAGCCAAAACTCCAAAGCTTCAAATTGGAAGTTTTTTAGAGAACAGTAAGGAGGTCTTCTACATTAAAGATAACGGGATTGGGATAGCCAAAAATGACCAGGAGAAAATTTTTAATGTGTTTTCCAGGGCTTCTAAAAAGGATTTTAAAGGAACTGGTATTGGCCTATCTATAGTAGCCAGAATTATAGAAAAGCATAATGGGAAAATTTGGATAGAAAGTGAACCCGGTAAAGGCAGTACTTTTTTCTTCTATTTATAAAAAATAATCGGGATTCTTATCTTTTTACACGCTTCGTAAATTAGCTCTTCTAGCTATTTTATCCTATTTTCATTAATGTATCTTTCTTTTAAGGAGATCTGCTTTCAGTCATAAATCAAAAAATAATAATTGATATACATCTATTATTTACAGCTATAAAACAGAGTTATTTGTCTGAAAGTCAAATATTTTTGATGAATTTAGGTAAGAATTACCTCACTTTTAATTAACTTTAAGAGTAGAAGGGCGAATTTTCGTCTTAATTTTTAAAGTTAACACCGCCATGAAATTGAATAAATTTTACTTTAATCGAATTTTGGTAGTTACACTTATTACTTTACTGCTCGCTGGGTGTAGCTCTACCGACGACTCCACTGATTCTGAACCTGTTCTAGAAAGAACGAAAATAACCATGGAACCTACTGGCAATGTAGATGTTGATTGGGAAACTGCAACTATGGTATGGAATGAGGAATTTAATGAAACAACGGTTTTAGGCGATATTTGGGTTTTTGAATCTAAAAACACTACTAATCCTGATGTTGCAGATCAATTACAGGTTTACCGCAAAGAAAATGTGAGTTTAAGCGGTGGAACAATGAAAATTACGGCCAAAAAGAAAGCTGCCGTATATACATCGGCAAGAATAAATAGCAAGTATGCCTTTAAATATGGACGTATTGAAATTAGCGCAAAACTTCCGGAACAGGAAAAAAATGGAATTTGGGCTAAACTTGTTCTAATTGGTGATAATGAGGCTACAGTAGGATGGCCACAATGCGGTGAAATTGATATCATGGAGTACTTTAGTCATAAGGCTAACGAATTCAATAATAATATTCATAGCGCCGCTAATAATGCCTTTGATGGTTCATTAATAAGTGCAAATCATAATCTTGAAACAGTAGAAGAAGAATTTCACGCTTATGGTATATTGTGGACAGATCGATATATTAAATTCTATGTCGATGATCCCGGTAATATCCTTTATACTTTTAACCGACCATCTTCTCCTAATGATAACAATTGGCCTTTTGATAAGCCTTTTTATCTTTTGGTAGATATGGTAGTAGGTGGTAAATACATAGGAGATAATGGCGTAGATGATACTCTGTTTCCAGCTGTAATGGAGATAGACTATATTCGAGTATACCATATTCAATAGAATATGAATTGATTTCTAATCTATCTGGATAGTATTTTATTATGCTTTTCTGGATTTTGAACAATGATTCCTCAAGGAACTGGTGTTGGTATTTCTATAGTAGCCGGTGTTATAGAAAATTCTAATGGAAAAACTTGTTTGGAAAGTGAACCAGGTAAAGGCAGTACTTTTTTTATTTTTAATTACGGTCTGTAATCTATCTCAATTTGGTTCTTTTCATCAACAAGTTTAGTATTTTTGTATAAATTTTGAAGAATGATCACAACTCCATTACGCATTATACTGGTTGAAGATGAGGAAACCGATGCGGTATTAATTAAAAGACAAATTGCGAAGATTGTAAAAACGCCTGAGATAAAAGTAGTGCAGGACCTACTCGGTTTTGAGAATCTATTTACCAATTATCTTCCCGATGTAGTTATTTCAGATTATAATTTACCTTCGGGTACCGGGCTTGATATTATGGAATTGGTGAAATCTATAGATGAAGCTATCCCACTTATTTTTGTAACAGGAGCCCTGGATGATGATGAACTTGCTGCAGATACGATTCTTTCGGGAGCCTCAGGATTTATTCTGAAAAAGCATATGAATAATCTGGACGAAAAATTAGAGCCACTCCTAAAACAGGTGGTGTATAATATGGTACAGCATGAGGAGCTGAGAGAGCGAATAAGAAAAAATAAAATAGCAGTTCATCAAATTTACAGTTACCTGGATAATATGAAGGCTGATGATAAAGAACAAAGGGAGAATATTAGAAAAATAAGGAATAATCTTGATAAATTTAATGTAGAAGATGCTGAATAATCTTAGAGATTCTACCAAAAAGCTTCACGAAGAACTTGAGAAGGAAAACCTTGCTGGTCAAATTATTTCTCATGAGATAAGCCTCGAAGATTATAAGCTTTTACTTCTTCAAAATTATATAGCCTATAAAATTACCGAAGCGGAAATTTCAAAATTTATTCCTTCTTACCAATCCGATAAAACCGATAAACTGGCAAAAGATCTTGAGGCTTTAGATGTGGATAATTCAATTTCAAAAGAATTTCAGGAGAAATTCAGGTTGAATTCTTATGAAGAAGCTTTAGGGGCTGCCTACGTGGTTTTGGGCTCTGCTCTCGGTGGAGTATATATTTCTAAAGAACTCCCAAATTGCCCTGCATTAAATGGAGTTCCCCAACCGCATTTTTTTAATGGCGATCGCGATGGAGTAAAATCCTGGAATAAATTTGTAAAAGAATTGAAAGCTGAAGATTTTACCGAAACTCAAATAAACGAAGCCTCAAAAAAGGCGATGGATACCTTTGAATTCTTCGGGTTGGTTTTTAAAGAAACTTCATTAATTCCGAATTGTAAGATCAGCTAAATTATTCTTTACGCTTGTTTCTCATTGGCGTTTTATTTAGGTTTACTCGATAATCGTGATGTAATGGTCTGTTCCGAAAGGCCGGGATTCCTAGAAATGAAAAATAATATTTTCTATAATCGCCCGGTTTGTTCCGAAATAGTTTTCACAGAGTAATTACTGTTTGTTTGTAATAGTACCGCTAATCTAAATTCAATAAATTAAAATGAGAAAAATCAAATCTTTAGTTTGCCTCTTTTTAGCATTTAGCTTTTGTTTTCCAGTTTTTTCACAAACCGGGCGTATTCCCGTACGGGCAGAAAACGGGATGGTAGCTACCAGTCACTATTTGGCTTCAGAAGTAGGAAAGGATATTCTTGCAAAAGGAGGTAATGCTATAGATGCCAGTGTGGCTACAGCTTTTGCGCTGGCGGTTACTTTACCTTCAGCCGGTAATATTGGCGGTGGTGGTTTTTTGCTATATCACGGGGGCGATGGTGATAAAACTGCTTTCAATTTTAGGGAAAAGGCCCCAATGGCTGCCACAAGGGATATGTTTCTTGGTCCCGATGGGAAGATTAAAGACAATTCTAATCACGAAGGTTTACTTTCGGTAGGAGTTCCCGGTACTGTGGCCGGACTTTATAAGGCGCACCAGAAAATGGGAAGTTTAGCCTGGGCAGATCTTTTGCAACCCGCTATTGAGCTGGCAGAAAACGGTTTTGAATCTACTTACCGAATGAATGGATTTTTAAACTGGATAAAAGAGCATAAAAACGAAGATCTATATGCCGCTACTGCAGAGGCCTTTCTTAAAAACGGAGAAGATATTTATAAGCCCGGTGAAAACTTTAAACAGCCAGATCTTGCTAAAACTTTAAAACGAATTCAGAAAAACGGTACCGATGGTTTTTATAAAGGAAAAACCGCGAAATTGATGGCCGACTTTATGAAAGAACACGGCGGATTGATTACTGAAGAAGATCTCGCAAAATACGAAGCAAAAGAAGTAAAACCAATTACAGGTACTTATCGTGGTTACGAAATCATAGCCATGCCACCACCAAGCTCTGGAGGTGTTGCGGTTATTGAAATGCTTAATATTCTTGAAGGCTTTGATCTCGAAAAATATGGGGCAAATTCTGCTACATCTTTGCATCTCATTACCGAGGCTATGAGAAGGGCTTTTTCCGATAGGGCTTTGCATTTAGGTGATCCTAATTTTAATCCTGAAATGCCGGTAGAAAAATTAACTTCAAAAGAATATGCAAAAGATTTGGCAGGAAGTATTCAATTAAAAACTGCCTCAGTAAGCGATTCTGCTAATTTTAATAAAGTGCATTTGCAATATGAAAGTCCGCAAACTACACATATTTCTATAGTAGATAAAGACAGGAATTCGGTTTCGCTCACTTATACTTTAGAGCATAGTTACGGCTCTAAGATCGTTGTAGAAGGTGCCGGATTTTTGTTGAATAATGAAATGGGCGATTTTAATCCAATTCCTGGGTATACTGATACTAATGGGTTAATTGGCACCAACCCAAATTTGGTAGCTCCCGGAAAACGTATGCTTTCCAGTATGTCGCCAACTATTGTATCCAGGGATGGAAAACCGCTTCTAGTGATTGGCAGCCCGGGAGGTAGAGCCATTATCAATATTGTATTGCAGGTGATTGTAAACACGCTGGATTATAAAATGAATATTGCCGAAGCAATAGAATCTCCAAGGATCCATCATCAATGGTTACCAGATCGAACCCGCTTTGAAGATTGGGGCTTTTCTCCAGATACTAAAAAGATCTATGAAGAAATGGGTCACGAAATTTACGAAGGTGGAAGTAGTGGTCGCGCTATGGGAATTTATATTAACTGGGAGAATCACATTATTTATGGCGCTGCCGATTCTAGAAGCTATGATGGAAGAGCGGTTGGTTATTAATTCAATTTTATAATAATCTTAAACCTATTAGTTCTAATTTGTTTTATATTTAGTTGAAAAGATTAATCAACTTTAAAAAGAGAAATTATGAGTCAACCAAAAGTAGCTGTAATATTTTATAGTGCCACAGGAACAAATCACCAATTAGCCAAATGGGCAGGTGAAGCGGCAAAAGAAGCCGGCGCAGCAGAAGTAAGAGTGAAGAAAGTGCAGGAAACTGCGCCTCGCGAAGCTATAAATCAAAACGATAACTGGAAGAAATATGTTGAGGAAAATAAAGATTTTCCAACGGCAACTTTAGATGATCTGGAATGGGCAGATGCTATTATTTTTAGTACCCCAACCCGTTATGGAAACTTACCATCACAATTACAAACATTTTTTGATACCACCGGCGGACTTTGGTCTAGCGGGAAATTAGCTAATAAAGTGGTTAGCGGAATGACCAGCGCAGCAAACCCGCATGGGGGACAGGAAGCGACTTTGTTATCTCTGTATAAAACCGTGATGCACTGGGGATCAATAATCGTTGCTCCTGGCTATACTGACCCTTGTTTGTTTGAAGCCGGAGGAAATCCTTACGGCATAAGTGTTACTGCAGATGGGAATACGCCGGGAGATAATATTAAAAAAGCAGTGAAACACCAAGCAAAAAGAACTGTAGAAATGGCTGTTAAGTTTAAAGGTTAATTAAGTAAGCCAATAAAGATAATATTCGTCATTGCGATCCTGATTTTATCGGGAAGCAACCTGTAGTTTTTTGGTTATCCAATTACAGGTTGCTTCACTTTGTTCGTGATGACGTTTTTTTATTTAGTTCTGAAAACAGTATTTCTTTATAAAACAAGTTCTGTAAAAAGCCTCTGTAATGTTTTATCAAGATCACTGGTCATTCCCGGGTGTGGTCTTGAAGTTTGAATTATAGAACTTCGAACTGCAGTAAGCCATCTAAAACGCGATGGCAAGTCTAATTGAGCAATAGGGCCTCCATTTTTACTTCCCTCGCATATTTTCTTAAAAGAATCTAGATTGGAACAAATTTCATCTTTGTCCAGATCTTTGCAAAAAACTCTTAGTCGCTCTTCATCAACCTGAAATAAAGCTTTTAAATATTTCCCCTGTTTGCTGAAAACTATAATGCCAACGTTCAGGAATTCTTCACGTTCAACTTTAGGTACCAGCCTAATTACAGCATATTCATATAAGTGCTTTTCTTGCATTTTCTGCTTCTTTTATAAAAATTCCTGAATGTTTCAGCCGTGTGGTTAAAAATTGAGTATAAACTTCTTTTATTTCCTCTTCAGTTTCATCAGTATCCTCCCATTGCAACCATTCAGAAGGAATTAGGGATACGATATCTTTTATTTTTTCGGGAATAATTAATTCTCTACAAAATTTATCAGCTTCCTGTAATTTACTGGCTCGCGGGAGCAAGACATGGTCTTTAATAAAAGCAAAAGGCGTTTTGGCTTTTTCTTCCACATTGCTCCAGGAATGGTGAAAATAAAAAGAAGCACCGTGATCTATAAGCCATAATTCTTTATGCCAAATAAGCATATTGGTATTTCTATAGGTGCGGTCTACATTAGTGATAAATGCATCAAGCCAAACTATTTTTGAAGCTTCAAACTCGTCAACTTCAGTTACCACGGGATCAAAATTGATTGCTGCAGAGAGAAAATGCAACGCAAGATTTAATCCCTGGCTGGCCTGCAAAAGATCCTGAATTTCCTCATCGCCTTCAGTTCTTCCAAAAGCTTCGTCTAAATTAGCATAAACGAGTTCTGGCACCTTAAAACCTAATACGCGTGCAATTTCGCTCCCGAGTAATTCGGCAATAAGAGCTTTTACACCATGGCCTGCACCTTTAAATTTAAGGACATATTTAAAATCGTCGTCGGCTTCGGTGAGAGCAGGTAAGGAGCCTCCTTCTCTAAGCGGAGTGATATACCTGGTTACCGTAACCGTTCTTAATTCTGCGTTTTGCATAGGTTGTTATGAGGCTTTAAAGTTAAGGTTTGTAAGGCTAATATGAAATAATTCAAAATGAATTGGAAAATACATTTAATAGGAAAACTCAGTTAATTCAATAACTTCACCGGCATCCATTTTGTCCAGTTTTTCATTACCAATTCTCACGCGAACCAACCTTAAAGTGGGGAATCCAACGGCAGCAGTCATCTTCTTGACCTGGCGGAATTTACCTTCAACCAAAGTTACCGAAATCCAACTGGTGGGACCGTGGCGTTCGTCACGAATTTTCTTAGCTCTTTCGGGAAAGATCGGTCTTTCTTCTAAAATAAAAGCTTTGCAGGGAAGTGTGTTATAGCTTTTACCATTAATACTTATCTCTACGCCACGCTGTATTTCCTCAATAGCTTCATGGGTGATTTGCCCATCTACCTGAACAAAATATTCTTTTTCGATTTTATTCCCGGTAACTTCGGCACTTGCTTTTCCATCGGTGGTAAGAAATAATAGGCCTTCAGAATCCTGGTCTAAACGACCAACCGACATTGTTTCATCCGGGAAATCGCCTAACTCTCCCAAAAGTTTCTTTTTCTTCCTTGGACGCTCGTTGGTAATAAACTGACTTAAGTAGCCGTAAGGTTTGTAAATCTTAAAATAGCGATGCTGCATTAACGTAGAACCAATTTTTTAATCAGGTCTTTTCCTAATTCTCTGTTTAGCATAGCTATTATTTTTCCTTTACCATAACTAAGCTCTTCTCTTAGCACAGAAGAACTTAACTGAACAAACAGCGTTTCGTTTTGCAGTTTAATAGCAGTAGTGTACTTTTCAATAGCTGGTCCCATTTCCCGGTACCAAACATCTTTAACGCTTACTTTATCCAGGCCTCCCTGGAGTTTATTATGATCTACAAACTCTTTTAGAACTTCGCTTAAACTTTGATTTTCACTATTTCTCTTCTTCATCTTCATTATCTAGTAAGGATGTGAATTTGGTGTAATAATATATCTTCCCGTCTCGATTTAGGACGCTAAATTTCTTTTCTTCAGCCGAAATTACAGTTTCTTTCCACTCATCAAAAGGAGTTTTATAATAAAGACGCAAACTATCATTTTCTATTTTTGCTGAAATTTCCTCTTTATTATCACTTGTTTTAAAACTGCCATCAAATTGTGGTTTTACTTTCTTGCGAAAACCTTTATTGCCATCAAATTCCATATAATCTACAGTAGCGTTTATTTTGTAATTAATTACTGAATCTTCAGAAATCTCTACACGGTCAATCTCCCAGTAACCGTTGAGGTGCTCTAACTGTTCTTCAGGATTATTTTTTTGGCATCCTAAAAGTACGATTCCGAAGAGGAAAAAAAGAATTTGTTTATTCACAATTTAAAGAGTTTATAAGATTGTTTACTGCTTTTAACCACAGCTTCAGTGCGGTCTGCGTGGGTGTCACTAATAAAAATTTGACCCAATTGATCTGTGGCCACCAAAGCTACTATATGTGCTACACGTTGCTCGTCTAATTTGTCGAAAATATCATCGAGCAGTAAAATTGGATTTACTTTACTAATAGCTTTTATAAAATCGAATTGCGCCAATTTTAAGGCTACTAAAAAAGATTTTTGTTGCCCCTGGGAACCAAATTTTTTAATAGGATGGCCTTCAATTTCAAAACTTAGATCGTCCTTATGTGTGCCAACGCTTGTATATTGCAGGGCCATATCCTTTTGAAGGTTTGCTTCAAGTAAAGATGCTAAAGAACTGTCAAATAGCTGACTTTTAAAACTGATATCTACTTGCTCTTCATTTTTAGTAATATCAGCATAGCGTTTATTAAAAATAGGAATGAATTCTTCTAAAAAGGCTTTTCGTTTCTCGAAGATGTATTGCCCCAGGTCGCTAAGTTGCAGGTTGTAAACTTCTAAAGTATCACGATCAAAACTATGGTTGGCGGCAAAGTATTTCAGTAAAGAATTACGCTGTGCATTTATCTTTCCATACTGAATAAGCTTATTTAGATAGACATTATCGCTTTGGGAGATCACACCATCCATGAACTTTCGCCGGGTTTCGCTTCCTTCAATAATAAGGTCACGATCGGCCGGTGAAATAATTACTGTAGGAATAAAGCCAATATGCTCACTGAATTTTTCATAGGGCTTGTTGTTCCGCTTTATAACTTTTTTTTGTCCGCGTTTTGCGCTTACCAATATTTGCTCCTCTTTTTGTAATTTTTCAAACTGTCCTTCAACCACAAAAAAATCGGCATCGTGATTAATGTTTTGGCTGGTTATTGGGTTAAAATAACTTTTTCCAAAAGCCAAATGATAAATACTGTCCAGGACGTTGGTTTTACCAACGCCATTATTACCTACAAAACAATTTATTTTCGTATCAAATTCGAAAGAAGCTGAATCAAGGTTTTTGTAATTAACTAAAGAAAGGTGTTTTAAAAACATAAAATGCTGTTATTCAGCTTTTTGATATTTGTATAATAGAATTATGAAAGTAAAGCGAATGACCCGAAAATATTAAAAAAATACAAATAATTTCCCTTTTAATTTTGAATAAAAATCATATTTTTGCCACGCATTAAACAGTTTTTATGGCAACTTACAAGAAAAAAGGATATAAACCATCTAACAAGGAAGAACAGCAAAAACAGGTAGAAGACGAATCTACAACTGCTGAAGTATTTAACACTCTTGACGAAGGAGCTGGCAGGACCGAAACCTGGGTAGCAGAAAATCAAAAGTATATTTATATCATTGTTGGAGTAGCAATCGTAGCCGTATTGGGTTACCTTGGTTACGAACGTTTTGTAAGCGAGCCAAAACAGGAAGAAGCAGCCAACGAAATGGCACAGGCGCAAAATTATTTTGCATCTGCTTTAAATGCTTCTGGAGCTGAGCGCGATTCACTTTTTACATTGTCTTTAAACGGTGGTGAAGGTAAATATGGTTTTATTGATATTATAGATAACTACGGGAGTACAGATGCAGCAAACCTTGCAACCTATAATGCCGGTTTCGCTTATTTGAATACCGGTAATTACCAGGAAGCCATCAATTATCTTGAAGATTTCAATAGTGATGATGAAGTTCTTGCAGCTTTAGCTACCGGAGGAATTGGCGACGCTTTTATGCAATTAGAACAACCGGAAGAAGCTTTAGGATATTACGAAAAGGCAGCTTCTATGAGATCTAATGAATTTACAACACCAAAATTTTTACTAAAAGCAGCAATTACCGCTTTAGAAGTTGGGCAACCCGCTGATGCTGAAGAACATCTTCAGCAGATAAAAGACGAGTATCCTGAAGCTCCTGAAGCAGAGAAGGTACCAGTCTATATGGGGCAGGCTCGTGCTGCAAAACAATAATTTATGGCAACAGCAGGAAATAACCTTTCTGATTACGATAAAGACCAAATTCCCGATGCGAGTGATTTTCGCATCGGGATTGTTGTTTCAGAATGGAATGATGAAATTACCGAAGGACTCTATAATGGCGCTTACAACGCGCTTATAGAGAATAATGTAGAGCCTAATAAAATTGTACGTTGGAATGTTCCCGGCAGTTTTGAACTTATTTATGGCTGTAAAAAAATGCAGGAAAGTTTTGATATGCTAGATGCTATTGTCGCTATTGGTAGCGTAATAGAAGGAGAGACTAAACATTTTGATTTTGTGTGCGAGGGAGTTACTCAAGGCATAAAAGATCTTGATGTGAAAAATGATACTCCAATTATCTTTTGTGTATTAACAGATCATAATATGCAACAAGCCAGAGACAGAAGTGGTGGCGCGCACGGTAATAAAGGTACTGAAGCTGCCATTGCGGCCATTAAAATGGCAAAACTACGCAGGGACGCTAAATATTAAGCCAGGCGCTTTATCGGCATTATTCTTGTTGATTTCTTTTTAAGCTCTTTGGCTTCGGTTTTTTGAAGCAATTTGAGTAAATTTGAACTACCACAGAAAATCGACATATTTTGAAAATCAAAATTTATAAACCAAGAAAGAATGCCCGGTATAATTACACTCCACGTTATTATAAGGGGAAGGATACGGGTAATATTTATAGTTTTGATTCAAAATTCAGTAAATACAAAGAAACTACAAATGCTATAGATTTTGGCTCTCAATGGGCTGAAGTACGTAAATCCAGTAGAACGCGCGGTAACCGGGAAATCAATAAAAGGTTGCTTATAATTATAATGGTGCTCGTTCTCATTTTTCTATGGATAATAGACTTTGATCTGTCCATCTTTTCCAATCAACCCTAAATGACAGATATAATTCAACTTTTACCAGACCATGTAGCGAATCAGATTGCTGCCGGGGAAGTGGTGCAAAGGCCGGCTTCGGTGGTAAAGGAACTCGTGGAGAATGCTATTGATGCAGGTTCTGGGAATATCCAGGTGGTAATTAAAGATGCCGGAAAAACGCTTATCCAGGTGGTTGATGATGGCAAGGGGATGAGCCTTACCGACGCCAGAATGTGTTTTGAACGCCACGCTACTTCAAAAATTAAAGCTGCTGAAGATCTTTTTAGTTTGCAAACCAAAGGCTTTAGGGGAGAAGCATTAGCTTCTATTGCCGCAATTGCCCATGTAGAGTTAAAGACTAAACCCGAAGATGATGAAGTTGGGACGCAAATAAAAGTGGAAGGCAGTAAAATTGCCAATCAGGATGTTTGTGTCTGCCCAAAAGGAACTTCGGTAAGTGTAAAAAACCTGTTTTATAATATTCCTGCAAGAAGGAATTTTTTGAAATCTGATGCGGTAGAAACACGGCATATTATTGACGAATTTCAAAGGGTAGCTTTGGCGCATCCACAAATCGCTTTTTCTTTATTTCATAACGGGAGTGAGCTTTTTCAACTTCCGGAGACGAATCATAGACAGCGAATTACCAATATTTTTGGAGGAAAGACCAACGAAAAACTGGTTCCGGTAACCGAAGATACCGAGATTGTCGAAATTTCGGGATTTGTAGGAAAACCTGAGTTTGCCAAAAAATCGCGTGGAGAACAGTTCTTTTTTGTAAATAATCGATTTATAAAAAGTCCTTACTTAAACCACGCCGTTGTTGCGGCTTTTGAAGGTTTATTAAAAGATAAATCTTACCCTAGTTATTTTCTTTTCTTAAAAGTTGATCCGAAAAGTATTGATATTAACATTCATCCTACTAAAACTGAAATTAAGTTTGATGATGAACACGCGTTGTACGCGATTTTAAGAAGCGCCATAAAGCATAGTTTAGGTCAGTTTAATGTAGCTCCGGTTTTGGATTTTGATCGTGATGCAAACCTGGACACACCTTATGATTATAAAAATAGATCTGCTGAAGTACCGCAGGTAGAAGTAGATCGTAATTTTAATCCATTCCGGGAAGAAAATGCTCGAACCCATAAGTCTGGTTCAAGCTCCTTTTCTTCGAACTTTAAGAAAGAAAGAGGAGAAAGTTGGGAAAGCCTTTACGCAGAATTACAAACTGAAGACGCTCCCAAGTCGGATTCCGATTTTAGGGAAATAGAATTTGAAAGCGAAGAAGTAACAGGAAATTTATTCCAGCCTTCTCAAGATACAGAAGAAAAATCAACCTTTCAGCTTCATAAAAAATATATTGTAAGTACGCTGAAGAGTGGTATTTTAGTAATAGATCAACACCGGGCGCACACCAGGATTTTATACGAAGAAATGCTGAAAAATATTACGGTTTCAGCCGCAGTGAGCCAACAGTTGTTGTTTCCGTTAAATCTTCAGTTTAACACGCACGAAATAGATATATTAAAACAACTAAAGGATTCTTTGGAACAAACCGGATTTGTATTTTCTGAAGTAAAAAGTGATTCCGTAGAAATTGTTGGGATTCCAACTTTAATTTCAGAAAGTGAAGTAGAAATCTTATTAGAACAGCTTATCGCCGATTTTGAAAACGATGTGCCCGATAATGGATTTTCTCAAACCGATTTACTGGCAAAGTCGCTTGCAAAAGGAATGGCGGTAAAATCTGGAACACTTTTAAACAATACCGAGCAGCAGCATATCGTTAACAGGTTGTTTGCTTGTAAAGAACCCGGGTTAAGCCCGTCTAACAGATCGGTTTTCGTTACTTTAACGGTAGACGAGCTGGATAAAAAATTTATGTAAATGGGAAGAATTACCGAAACTGTAAAAGTACTTTTAATCATCAACATTATTTTCTTTGTTGGTAGCCAGTTTTTGGGAGATTACTCCTATCAATTATTTGCTCTTTGGTTCTTTGAGAACGAAAATTTTATGCCCTGGCAATTTGTTAGCCATATGTTTATGCACGGCAGTTTGATGCATATTATCTTTAATATGTATGCTTTATGGGCTTTTGGCGGACCAATTGAACAAATGTTAGGGCAAAAGAAATTTATTTTCTTCTATTTTTCGGCAGGACTTGGGGCGGCATTTTTACATACTTTAGTAAATTATATAGAATTCAAAACCGGTTATAATGCATTGTTAGATGCGGGAATGAGCATGGGTAGTGTAGAGCAACTGCTTAAAACAGGAGAGTATTCTACCGCTATTCTGGATTCTGTGCCAAAGGAAACCCTGCAAAGTCTATATCAGAGTGTCAATACACCGGCTGTGGGAGCATCAGGTGCTATTTACGGTATTCTGGTAGCTTTTGGAATGATGTTTCCTAATGTTGAATTATTCCTGTTATTTGTACCGGTACCTATTAAGGCGAAATACTTTATTCCTGTACTTATTTTAATCGATTTATTTTCAGGATTTACAGGATATTCGTTATTTGGAGGGGGCGTAGCACACTTTGCCCACGTTGGAGGTGCTTTGTTTGGCTTTATAATGATGTGGTACTGGAAGAAAAACCAGTTTAATCAAAATCGCTGGGATTGATGAAAGGATCTGATAAAATAAGATATAAACTGCAAACCGCTACGGTAGTTGAAAAGCTGATTGCTATTAACGTATTGGTTTTCTTCCTGTTCTTTTTATTTAGAACTATAGCTTATTTATTTCAATTACCGTCGGATTTTCTACTGGAGTGGTTTGTTTTTCCGAAGGAACCGGGAGAGTTTATTTTTAAGCCCTGGTCTATAATCACCTATTCTTTTTTACACGGTGGAATTTGGCATATCCTTTCAAATATGCTGATCTTATATTTCTCCGGAATTTATTTTCTGAATTATTTTTCACCAAAGCGGTTACTTAATTATTTCTTTTTAGGGGTAATTATGGGCGCACTGGTTTATATGTTAAGCTATAATTTATTTCCTGCGTTTCAATCTATGGGGCGTTCTTATTTAATAGGAGCATCTGCCGGAGTTATGGCGGTTTTAGTAGGGATAGCTACTTATATTCCTAATATGCGGGTTAAACTGCTTTTAATAGGAAGTATTAAATTCTGGTACATTGCTGCTTTTCTGGTGGCACTGGATATCATCCAAATTCCAATGAGTAATGCGGGCGGTCATCTTGCACACCTTGGTGGTGCGGCTTTGGGTTATGTTTATACCAAACAATTGCAAAAAGGTAATGATATTGGTTCCTGGTTTGAAAAAATAATGGATAGTTTCGCGTCTTTATTTAAAACCACCGAACGCAAAGCCAAAATGAAAACTGTATACCGAAAAAACACAAATAAAAAGTCGGCTACCGAACAGCGCAAACCTTTTTCTTCTCGAAAATTAGATAAAGATGAAAAGCAGAAGCAAATTGATGCTATTTTAGATAAAATAAGCAAAAGCGGTTACGATAGCTTGAGTAAAAGCGAGAAAGACTTTTTATTTAAAGCCGGTAAAGAAGATTAAATGAAAAAGCTTGGCCTTATAGATAAGATCATTTTTATCTTTAATTCTCTTCTTGGTACGGCATTACTACTATCTTATTTATTAGCCTTTATTCCTCCGAAATCATTTCCTTTATTATCGGTGTTAAGTCTTGGAGTACCTGTTTTAATACTTGTAAACCTTGGTTTTATGGTTTACTGGATTATTCGACTAAAAAGGCAATTCCTTTTATCTTTTATTGTGTTACTAATTGGGTATAATTATGTGTCTAGCCTTTACCAGTTTAGCTCCAATACCCAAACTTCTGAAGAAGAGATAAGTATTATGAGCTATAATGTGCGGATGTTTAATACTTATGATTGGACTGATGAAGAAAATATTCCTGAAAGGATCACAGATTTTATAAAGGAAAAAGATCCCGATATTTTACTTACCCAGGAGCATACGGTAGATGAAACCAATTTAAAGGAGATCTATCCGTATCATTTTGTACATAGAAAAGGAAGGAATTCAGAATTTGGTTCGGCGATATTTTCCAAATTTCCTATTATAGAACAGTATTCAGTTGATTTTCCACACAACGGAAATAATAACGCTATTTATGCTGATATAGTCGTAAAAACAGATACGCTGCGTATCTACAATGTTCACTTCCAATCTTTAAATGTAAAGCCCGAAATTGATAATTTACGAAAGGAAGATTCTAAAAAATTATTGGGCAGAATAGGGCAGGGATTTGGTATGCAGCAGGAACAAGCCGAAATGATGATGAAGAAAGTACGGGAATCTTCGCGTAAAACCATTATTGCAGGAGATTTTAATAATACCGCCTTCTCCTATATATATGAGTTTATAAACGATGAAAGGTTTAAAGATGCTTTCCTGGAATCTGGAGAAGGTTTTGGGCAAACCTTTAAACTGAATTATTTCCCGTTACGAATAGACTTTATGCTATTTGATGCTGGGATACAGATTAACTCCTTTGAGCGCTTTAAAAATGAATACTCCGATCATTATCCGGTTATGACCCGGTTTAAAATTTAAATTCCTGCGCTTCCAGAAAATTTAAACTATTTGGACCTTCATTAAAAATCAAGTCTAAGATGCTTAAATTCGGTAGAAAACCGAGTTTATCCTGAAAAACCTGAGTGTATTCCTGATGCTGAAAGTTGAACTTTCCTTTTGCATTTATCAGAGGTCTTAAGTCTTTTTTATCTTTAGGATGAAGAATGTATTCTGAAGTTTTACTGAAATTCATATCCAACTGAAGTGCTTCGGTTACAAACTCCAAACAGGCGTAATTAAAGTCTAATAGGTAATCGTATTTCTTATGATAAAGCGGGTAAATTTTATCTTCATAAAACTCGAAAAAAGGGGAAGTCTGGTAAGAAGCTTTTAAGGCACGCCAATGTTGCTTTTGCCATTCAAAGTCGTTCTCAATTTGCACCTCTTTATAAAGTTGGTGCTTTCCTGCTTTTTTAGGCTCACCCGTTAAAGCCGACCGATGCTTGATGGGAATATTAAGTAATAATTTCCCGTTAGAATCATAGATATACATCCGGTTTCTATAGGTTTGTTTCTGGTAGTTATCTTCATTTTCAAAATGAACTTTATCTGCTTTTACCAGCGCAACAAATTGAGAAACCGGCCCAAAATAGGCCGGATGTATTAGAATTTCTTCCATTTAAGCGTTTTTCCTGCGTTTTTTAAAGTAATTGAAGGCAATAATAATAACGACTATAATAAGGAAATAAGGTAAGTAGGAGGTAGGTGGAGCGTCTCCTTTTACCGTGGTGAAAACGCGATCCCATCTAATTTTATTAAAAAAGCCCTGCGCATTGGCATCCCAACTCATCCATACAAAAACAGGTTTTCCTACCACGTGATTTTCGGGAACAAAGCCCCAGGTGCGGCTGTCTTCACTGTTATGACGGTTATCTCCCATCATCCAGTAATAATTCTGCTTAAAGGTGTAAGAATTTGTAGGTTGACCGTTTAATAAAACTTGAGTGCCGTTTAGGCTTAATTTATTATTTATGCCCATTTCACTACCTTCATAAGTTTCTATAATTCTCTTATAGAATGGCATGGATTCAGAAGTAAGATCTACGGTTACGCCCTCTTTTGGGATATAAATTGGTCCCATATGATCGTTATTCCAGCTTAATTTTCCATCGTTAGGAAAAATACTTCGGTTTTTAGCCCCTAAAGAATCAGAATATCTTTGGATGCTGGTAACGTTTGGGTGATTTTTAATTCTATTATACGCAGCCTCGGTTAAAGCATTTATATAAAATTGATTGGTATTTGGGTTGTGATAATACCCATCGGTAATATCATATTCTTCATATAAATATCTTGGATTGAAGCCCTGCCCATTCGTGGTACCATAATAGGTAAACTGTGGTTTTGCCCGACCGGGAAGTTGAAGTGGTTCATTGTTTACAATTACCTTTCCTTCACTTACCTGAAGTGAATCACCCGGAAGTCCAACCGCACGTTTTACGTAATTAGATTTCTTATCTATAGGTTTGTAATAGTATTTACCATCGCCATATTGCTGAAAAGCGTTTACCGTATCTACGGGCCAGTTAAATACTACAATATCATTGCGTTCAATATCTTCGAAACCGGGTAATCTCAAATAAGGAATTTGAGGCTCGGTTAAGTAAGATTTTATTCCTAAAACCGGAATAGTATCATGAACCATCGGAAAAGCTACCGCGGTTCTAGGTAACCTTGCACCATAATGAAACTTACTCACAAATAAAAAGTCTCCTACCAGTAAGGTTTTCTCTAAGGAAGAAGTGGGTATGGTAAAGGGTTGCATTACATAAGTATGCACAATCGTAGCCGCGATTACTGCAAAAAGTATAGAGCTTATCCATTCTCCGGCAGCTGTTCTGGGTTTTAAGCTTCGGTCTTCAATATATTTTACATCTGTTGCGTAATTTATGTAGTAAATATAAAAACCGAGTGTAAAAATCGCTAAAAGCGTATCTGTAGTACTATGGCGTCCAAAACTCCTAATGGTCTCCACCCAAATTACCGGGAACATGATCAGGTTTACAATGGGTATAAAAAGAAGGATCACCCACCACCACGGTCGGTTTATGATCTTCATTAAAATTACAGCATTATAAACGGGAATTGCGGCTTCCCAGGCTTGCCTGCCTGCTTTTTTATATAGTTTCCAGGTACCTGCAAAGTGAATAACCTGAACCAGCAGGAAAAAGAGAAACCATTCTGTAAATGTCATATTTTTAGTCTTTGCTTTATTAGTAACAATACTTAGAATTTGTTACTTATTAAGTGAGATAAATTCCCTCTTTACCTCCGGATTATTTTTTTGCCAACTTAACACCGTTGACCTTCAATTTTATTCAATTTGGTCAGAAAGTACGTCTTTCATAGTGAAAATGCCTTTTTTATCTTTAATCCATTCGGCGGCAATTATAGCACCAAGGGCAAAACCTTCCCTGGATTTGGCGGTATGCATAATTTCTATGGTATCTATTTGAGATTTGTAAGAAACAGTATGAGTGCCGGGAACATTTTCAATTCTTTTGGCTTTCACCAGAATTTCATCTGCTTCCGCGTGATCTAATTGCCAATTGTTCTTTTTATCGTTTTCAGCAATTACTTGCTGGGCCAGGCTTATAGCGGTTCCGCTGGGCGCGTCTTGTTTTTGGGTATGGTGAATTTCTTCAATTTCCACTTCATAATCGTTCATACCGTTCATTAACTTTGCCAATTTTCTATTAAGTTCAAAGAAAAGATTAACGCCAACACTAAAATTTGAAGCATAGATAAATGCTGAATCTTCTTTTTTGCAGATTTCTACTGCCTTATCATAATCATCAAGCCAGCCTGTAGTTCCACAAACTACCGGAATATTGTTTTTAAAACAGGTGGTAATATTTTTAAACGCTGCTTTGGGAACACTAAAATCTATAGCAACATCAATTTCCATTTTATCAAGCTCGAAGGTATCAATATCTTCTTCAATTTTTAAAACAATTTCGTGACCACGGTTTACTGCAATCTCCTCGATGGTCTTCCCCATTTTTCCGTATCCTAAAAGTGCTAGTTTCATTCTTATTTATATTTGTGCTATGTTTTAATCTTTTTGCAATAAAATGAAAAACGATAACAAGTATTACTATATATTTTGCGCCTTAAAATTTATAATTTAAGGAGAGTCCATATTGGGACTTTCCGGTAATATTATCAAAATTTATATTAGATTTTAAACTTAGATCTTCACTTACATTAAATTGCTGTAAGTGGGCGTTTACATTAGCGTCAATAATATTTAATACGTAAAACCCTGCAATTACTAATATTGAAATTTCTTTATTTCTACGAAATAATTCCTGTGCTCTTATTAAACCACTATCAGATATCCTTTCTTCCCCGTCTACAATAAACTCATCCTTTCTTCCGGCCAGGCGGTCTTTGTAGGCATCTCTATAACGGTTCCATTTCTTATCGTTATCTATATAAAAATAAACTCCGGTACCAATTCCGGCGTAAACCAATGGAATTTTCCAGTATTTACCGTTGTATGCCTGCCCTAAACCGGGTAGAATAGCCGAGTAGAATGCAGCTTTCGCGGGTGCCAGCGCATTATAAGGTTTATAATCTTTTTCTTCTGAAATTGTATCAATTACTTCAGGGTTTTCAAGCCTTAAAGAATCTTCCTGGGCTGTAAGTTTGAAAACGAACAACAGAAAAAAAAGAAATGATAGAACCCGATTAGTCTTCACCCTGAATAAGTTTTTTTAGTCGAATAAAATCTTCTTCGGAAGAAAATGGAATACTAAGTTTTCCTGAACCTTTTTTAGTGACTTTTACATCAACTTTTGTCCCGAGATATTCTGAAAATTCTTTAATCCCTTTTTTATAAGAAGTAGGAACTGCAGCCGTTTTCTTGGAAGTTTTGGCAGGTTTTGAGCCTTCGTTTACTTCACGCACCAGTTGCTCGGTTTCCCTAACCGACAATGATTTTTGAAGTATTTTTTCGTAGATCTCCAGTTGCTTTTGCGGATCGCTAACATTAATAAGTGCGCGGCCGTGGCCCATACTCATAAAGCCATCTCGCATTCCTGTTTGAATTATGGGATCCAGTTTTAAAAGACGCAAGTAATTGGCAATAGTAGAGCGATTTTTACCAATGCGTTCACTTAATTGTTCCTGGGTAAGGTTTATTTCGTCTATTAAACGTTGGTATGATAGCGAAATCTCAATAGGATCCAGATCCTGGCGCTGAATGTTTTCAACTAAAGCCATTTCTAAAGATTCCTGGTCGTTGGCAATCCTTATATATGCAGGAATTGTTTCTAAACCTACCAATTTTGACGCGCGATAACGACGTTCTCCCGAAACCAATTGGTATTTATCAAAATCCAGCTTTCTTACAGTAATTGGTTGAATTACACCAAGCTCCCTAATTGAAGAAGCGAGTTCCTTTAGGTTGTCTTCATTAAAACTGGTTCTTGGCTGAAATGGATTTACCTCTACTGAATCTAAATCTAATTCTACAATATGTCCAACCAGTTTGTCGGCATTTTTATCTTCTGCAGATTGGATATCGTTTTGTGGATCTTTCAATAAAGCTGAAAGTCCACGTCCTAAAGCTTGTTTTTTGGTCGCCTTCGCCATCTTCTACGAGTTTTTCTTTATAATTTCATGTGCCAGGCTTAAATAATTGCTGGCTCCTTTGCTGCCCGCATCATAATTAATAATGCTTTCCCCATAACTTGGGGCTTCACTTAAACGCACATTTCTTTGAATGATTGTATCAAAAACCATCTCGCCAAAATGCTTCTGCACTTCTTCTACCACCTGATTAGATAACCTTAAGCGAGAATCATACATAGTAAGCAATAAACCTTCAATATCCAGTTTATTATTATGAATTTTCTGAACGCTTTTTATAGTATTCAATAATTTACCTAAACCTTCCAGCGCAAAATATTCACACTGTATTGGGATAACCACAGAATCTGAAGCGGTCAATGCATTTAAAGTTAATAAACCCAGGGAAGGGGCACAGTCAATTAAAATAAAATCATACAGCTCTTTTAGCGGGGTAATAGCCTTTTTTAGCATAGATTCTCTGGCATCCTGATCTACCAACTCAATTTCTATAGCCACAAGATCTATATGAGCAGGAATAATATCAAGATTTGGAGAACTGGTTTTTTGAATACATTCTTCAGGAGCTATCGAGTCTTCAAAAAGCTGGTAAGTACCTAATTCAACCTCTTCCACGTCAATTCCGAGTCCGGAAGTGGCGTTGGCCTGTGGGTCTGCATCTATTAACAATACTTTCTTTTCAAGTACTCCAAGCGAAGCGGCCAGGTTTACCGAGGTAGTGGTTTTGCCCACTCCTCCCTTTTGGTTTGCAATAGCAATGATTTTGCCCATTAAGTCTTTATGATTTTTGAAGGGTAAAAATACAATTTATTACAGGTTTATAAAATGATTTTGTTAACAGCTTATACATAAAAAACCGATTGTTGCCAGAAAAGCAAAACAATCGGTTTTAAATAAATTAATTTTAAGCGAATCCCGGATTATTCCCCGGCTTCTGAAGCTTGTCCTTCTTTTTTCTCAGGCATTAGAATACCTAGTAAATAATTCTCGTTTAAATATTTGTTGGCAACTTCCTTAATTTCTTCTTTAGTTAAAGCAGCTACTTTTTCTTCATATTTTAAGACTTTATTTATTTCACGATCTTCCATATCAGCCGATTCCAGTTGATCCAACCAAAAACGGTTTTCCTGAAGCTGATCTTTGCGCTGTACTAAAAAGGTTTCTTTAATTTTTTCAAGATCCTTTTCAGTTGGGCCGTTTTCTTTAATTTTTTCAACTTCAGCAAGTGCAGCTTCAGTTAAACTTTCCACATTTTCAGGCCCACAAGGAAAAGAAATACTAAAGCTATAAGACCCATAAGGAATTTTGCTTAGGTTGCCACGGGCGCCAACTCCATATACCCCGGCTTCTTCTTCTCTAAGTTGCTCTACCAGTTTTATGGTAAGGATTTCTCCTAGAGCTTCCATCGTAAAATCCTCTTCAGCTTCATAATCGGTTTCCCCATTCCAAAGAATGTTCACCATACTTTTTGGATCGGTTCCTTTGTAAACTACTTTTTTATCTCCTGAAGTTGAAGGTTTAAATTCAGGCACCTCAAATTCTTCGGTTTCTTCTGAAGAAGGTAAGCTCGCAATATACGTTGAAGCGTATTCTTTTACTTTTTCTTCATCTATATTTCCTACAAAATAAAAGGTGAAATCACCAGCATTGGCAAAACGTTCCTGGTATTTGTTGTAAGCTAATTCATAATCCTGTGCATCGTATTTTTCTGGAGTTGGAAAACCAACATATCTTGGATTGCCTTCATTTCTGAATTTCCCTAATTCATTCTGAAAATAAAAATTAGGATTAGACATTAAGTTTCCTAAAAATGCCTTTTGCTTATTTGCAAAAGCGGTATAGGCTTCTTCATCCTTATTAAGATCGGTGAAATAAAGATGAACCATTTGAAATAGTGTTTCAAGGTCTTTTGGGGTTGACGAACCACTAAAGCCCTCGGTAATTCCCGAAATTTCCGGACGAACCTGAACTATTTTTCCGCTCATCATTTTACTAAGATCGTTTATAGAAAGATCTGCAATCCCGGCTTGAGAAAGACCGCTATTAGCTAAAGCAGTATTTAAGTAATCTTCATCTGAATACAAGGAAGTACCTCCCATACTTTTAGCGCTAAATAGGATTTCATCATTTTTAAAGTCGGTTTTTTTGTAAACTACTTCAGCGCCATTGCTAAGTTTTAATCGTGTGAAACCAACTTCCTCGTTCTGCTTGGTTTCTACCACGCTACCGGCATTTGGCATTTTAGTCATTAAATTATCACGTAACTTCTCTTCTTCATAAGCTGCAATTTCAGAGTTTTTAATTTCCTCTAAAAGCGCCATAACCTCTTCCTCTTTAACCGGTTCTAAACCTTCTTTTTTAGGCCCGGTAAGAACAATAACGCGGTTATCTTCGTGAAGAAAATCAGAAATAAGTCTGTTTATTTCTTCAAGCTCGATATTCTCTAAGTTTTCCTGGGCAAAATTGTAGCGCCATTCAGTTCCCGGGATAGGAGAGTTTTCAAGAAAATGACTTACATACTGATTTACCAGGCGACCGCTTTCCTGTTTATCCCTGTCTTTGTATTGTTTCTCCAATCTTGCCAGATATTCACTTTTAGCTCGTTCAAATTCACTTTTTGTAAAACCATGACGTTTTACTCGCTCATTTTCTTCCAGCAAAGCTTTAAGTGACTCTAATTGCTGGTTTTCGCCAGTCATAGCGAAAGATTGGTAGGCATTTTTGTTCCTTGCAAAAGTGCCTCCATAGTAAGAATAACCATAGTTGAAGGGAGGATTTGAACTATTAGTAAGTTCACTTAAACGGTTATTGATCATTGTTGAGAAAAGATTTTTTTCCATCTGATCTATATAATCCTCTTTAGTAACCACATCTTCAGATTCTTTGTGGTCTTTATAATACACACGAACCTGGGAAAATGGAGCTTCTTCATCTGTAGCTATAGAAACAAAGGTTTCTTCGTGATTAGGAAGATCATAAGTTTTCCTTTCTCTGGGATTTTCTACTGGTTCCAGGTTAGAAAAGTGCTCTTTGATCTTTTCTTCTATCTTTTCAACATCCAGATCTCCTACAGCCACAACAGCCATAAGATCTGGACGGTACCAGTCTTTATAAAAGTTGCGAACAGTTTCGTAATCTGCTTCCTGGATCACCTCTTTTTTTCCAATAGGAAGCCTGTTTGCATAATGAGAGTTATACATTACTTTTGGAAGGTATTCCTGCATCATACGCTTATCGGGACCAAGGCCCAAACGGTATTCTTCCATAACCACACCGCGTTCTTCATCGATATCCTCATCGGTCATAGTAGCTTTATGCGCCCAATCTTCAAGTATTTGAAAACCGGTGTTTAGGGTTTCTTCATCATCGCTGGGGATAGGAAGAATATAAACAGTTTCATCAAAACTGGTATATGCATTAAGATCGGCGCCAAATTTTACACCGATGCTTTGTAGATAATCTACCAGTTCATTTTTTTCAAAATTTTCGGTGCCATTAAAATTCATGTGTTCTACAAAATGAGCCAAACCTTGTTGATCTTCATTTTCAAGAATAGAACCGGCGTTTATAACCAAACGGAGCTCTAATTTGTCTTCGGGGCGTTCATTACTTCTAATATAATAGGTGAGGCCGTTATCCAACTTACCAATTTTAACTTTGGGACTTATCGGCATATTTTCACTCTCCTGAGCTTGCAATCCAACATTGACTGCTAAGAAAAGAATTAATGAATTCAGTAATAATTTTTTCATTTAAATAGGTGTTATTGATTAATTGTGCAACAATATACATCTTTTGTGATATTATTCTCAATAGAATTAAACATTTAGTTGAAAAAAGATTTTGTTGTTTACTTATCTGAAATAAAAAATCCTGCAACTTTTAAAGTTTCAGGCTTTTTAAAATATAAACTTCAATAAAGATACTTAATTACCTTTCTTAGCTTTAATCATGGCCTCCAATTGATCCCACATTTCCTCGGGGATTGCTTCTAATAAGTTAAACTGGCCTGCACCTTTAAGCCATTCGCCTCCATCTATGGTAATTACTTCACCATTTACATAAGCTGAAAAATCTGAGACCAAATAGGCGGCAAGGTTTGCCAATTCCTGGTGCTCACCAACTCTTTTTAGTGGTACTTTTTTAGCAAGATCGAATTTATCTTTTAAATCTCCAGGCAACAATCTATCCCACGCGCCTTTAGTAGGGAAGGGGCCGGGTGCAATTGCATTGAACCTAATTCCATATTTTGCCCATTCTACCGCTAAAGAGCGCGTCATAGCCAAAACTCCTGCTTTCGCGGTAGCACTTGGCACTACATAAGCAGAACCAGTCCAAGCATAAGTGGTCACAATATTAAGTACGGTTTTATCTTTTTGTTTTGTATCTATCCAATGTTTCCCAAGCGCCATGGTACAGTTTTTACTTCCTTTTAGGACAATATCAATAATAGTATCAAAAGCATTGGCGCTTAATCTCTCGGTTGGAGAAATAAAGTTTCCTGCAGCATTGTTTAATAAAACATCTATGTTTCCAAATTCTTTTAGAACTTCATCGCGCATGTTTTCTACCTGATCGTAATGCCTAACATCGCATTGAACAGCAAAACATTTACCTCCGGTTTCATCTTCCAACTCTTTGGCGGTGTTTTGAAGTTTTTCCAGGTTTCTGGAGGTAATGGCTACATTAGCACCAAGTTCCATAAAGTATTTGGTCATTGCTTTTCCAAGGCCACTGCCTCCGCCAGTTACGATAATTGTTTTGCCTTTTAAAGCATCGTCCCGAAGCATTTTTTTAGTAAATTCCATAATATATTTTAGTTGGTTGGTTTACTCACTAAGTGAGATATAATATTTTAAGTCTTTTTATAATTCATAAAATCTGCAAGGTCATTTTTACGAGTTTAAACTTCTTCCTCTATTAAAATCTCCAAAAGCTGGATAGCGGCATCGCTTATTTTAGTTCCCGGGCCAAAAACCGCCACAGCGCCGGCATCAAATAAATATTGATAATCCTGTGACGGAATAACCCCGCCAACAATTACCATAATATCCTCTCTACCTAATTTCTTTAATTCTTCCAGAACCTGCGGAACCAGAGTTTTGTGTCCTGCTGCTAAAGAGGAAACTCCTAAAATATGGACATCGTTTTCTACAGCCTGTTTTGCTGCTTCTTTTGGGGTTTGAAAAAGTGGACCAATATCTACATCAAAACCAAGATCGGCATAACCGGTGGCAACTACTTTGGCACCACGATCGTGACCATCCTGACCCATTTTCGCGATCATAATTCGGGGTCTTCTTCCGTCCTGTTCTGCAAATTTATCCGCCAGTTCCCTGGCTTTTTTAAACGAAGTGTTCTCTTTCATTTCTTTAGAATATACACCACTAAAGGTTTGTACTTTAGCTTTATGCCTACCGTAAACTTCTTCCAGCGCATCGCTAATTTCCCCTAAGGTTGCGCGATGTCTTGCCGCCTCAACAGCTAAACTAAGCAAATTCCCGTTTTCCTTTTCCGCGCATTCGGTAAGATCTTTTAGCGCTTTTTCAACTTTTTCGGGGTTTCTTTCGGCTCTTATTTTCTCCAGGCGCTCTACCTGTTGTTTTCTTACGGTCTGGTTATCTACTTCTAAAGTAACCAGCTCATCTTCTTTTTCGAGTCGGTATTTGTTAGTGCCCACAATAATATCGGTTTCACTATCTATCCTGGCCTGTTTTTTTGCTGCGGCTTCTTCAATGCGCATCTTCGGTATTCCTTCTTCAATGGCTTTGGTCATTCCGCCTAATTCTTCAACTTCTTCTATGAGCTTCCAGGCTTTTTCAGCAATTTCGTTAGTAAGTTTTTCTACATAATAACTTCCGGCCCAGGGATCTACCGTTTTTGTGATTTTTGTTTCCTGCTGAAGGTGCAACTGCGTGTTTCTCGCTATTCTTGCTGAAAAATCTGTTGGGAGTGCAATGGCTTCATCTAAAGCATTGGTATGTAAACTTTGAGTTCCGCCAAAGGCTGCCGCTGCAGCTTCTATACAGGTACGAGCTACATTATTAAAAGGATCCTGTTCGGTTAAACTCCAGCCGCTGGTTTGCGAATGTGTTCTAAGCGAAAGTGATTTTGCATTTTTCGGGTTGAATTGCTTTACGAGTTTTGCCCAAAGCATTCTGGCCGCCCGCATTTTAGCGATTTCCATAAAATGGTTCATCCCAATTCCCCAGAAAAATGAAAGTCGGGGTGCAAAACTGTCTATATCCATTCCGGCTTCCAGACCTTTTCGAATATATTCCAAACCATCAGCTAAGGTGTAAGCAAGTTCAATATCGCAAGTAGCACCGGCTTCCTGCATATGATAACCAGAAATACTTATGCTGTTGAATTTCGGCATATTTTGAGAAGAATATTCAAAAATATCTGAAATGATCTTCATAGAAGGAGTAGGAGGGTAGATGTAGGTGTTTCTTACCATAAACTCCTTTAAAATGTCATTTTGAATAGTTCCTGAAAGTTGTTCAGGTTCTACGCCTTGTTCTTCGGCAGCAACAATATAAAAAGCTAGAATCGGCAAAACCGCACCATTCATGGTCATGGAAACCGACATTTTATTGAGCGGAATTTGATCAAAAAGGATTTTCATATCTTCTACCGAATCTATAGCTACACCGGCTTTTCCAACATCTCCAACCACACGTTCGTGATCACTGTCGTAACCTCGGTGGGTAGGAAGATCGAAAGCTACCGAAAGTCCTTTTTGGCCGGCAGCAAGATTTCTACGGTAAAACGCATTGCTTTCTTCAGCAGTAGAAAATCCGGCATATTGGCGGATTGTCCAGGGCCGGCTTACATACATGGTACTGTAAGGACCACGTAAATATGGAGGTATTCCTGCGGCGAAATTTAAATGTTTTAGATCTTTTATATCTTCTTTCGAATAGGAAGGCTGCAAGTTTATTTCTTCCGGGGTTTTATAGGTGTTATTTTCACCTTCCTTTTGCCGTTTTCCAAGTGCTGGTGCTGTAAGTTTTATATGTTGAAGATCTTTTCTTTGCATTGCTCTTTTTTTAATTAATCGGCTTTTTCCTGGTTTAATCTTTCCTGCTCCATTCGTTCACTTAAGCGTCTTTCCAGGATAGGTTCTATTAGAGTTTTACGCGGATTTTGCTTTAAAAACGGATACAATTCCAGTTCATCTTTCATTTTATCCTG